>VOFJ01001502.1_pt1 | contig 131461 bp, 277 predicted proteins | sample 5384081 | NCBI WGS metagenome assembly VOFJ01 (sample SAMN12384729, study PRJNA508395) | human gut metagenome | isolation source: healthy gut I | host: Homo sapiens
AAATTTGAAAAAATGTTTATTGATAAATTAAATTATCTTGTATTTAAAGATGAACCTAAAGAATCCGGAAGGAGGGAGTATTAAATGCCTATCAATTAACAAATAAATTTGAAACATTTAATAAAATTGGTAAGCAAAGCGGAGTCTTATATTATATACCAGCATGGTGTACAAGTAAAATCGATCAACTACAGGATTTATAAATAGGTTTTATATCAAATATGAAAATTTAGATAAGTCAAAAGAATTTATAAATAAAATTGATGATATTAGCTATAATTCATCAGAAAAAATTATTTGAATTTGATATAGACTATAGTAAATTTACTGACAGACTAAATGAAACAAGAAATAAATGGACATTATATACCAACGGGAAAAAAGAATTTATACATATAGAAATGATAAAGGTGAATGGATTGACAAAAAATACAATTAACAAAATGAGTTTAACAAATTATTTGAAAAATATAGTATAAATTTAGATAATATAAAAGAATGAAGATTTTAGAAAAAGCAAACATAGAATTTTTTCAAGGGAAATAATGAGACCTTAGGATTTATACAATTATTTAAACTAATGGTACAAATGCGTAATAGTTTGACAGGAAAAAGAAGAAGATAATTTAATTTCACCAGTAAAAAATAGTAATGGAAAATTCTTTAATACAAATGAGCAGATAGAAGGGTTACCAAAGGATGCAGATGCAAATGGTGCATATAATATTGCAAGAAAAGGACTAATGCTAATTGAGCAAATGAGAAATACAGAGGATGATAAATTAAATAAAATTAAGTATAATATCACAGAAAAAAAGAGTGGCTAGATTATGTACAGAATAGGGGTATGTAGTGGAAGAAACAATTATCATATCATATTTAAACGACTTTATATTTTGTCCTATTTCCATATATTTTCATAAACTATATGGAAATCTGGACAGAAATTTGTATCAAACAGAATATCAAATAAACGGAACAAATGCACATAAGGCGGTGGATAATAAAACATATTCGACAAGCAAAAACATATTACAAGGAATAGATATATATTCACAAAAAATATGGGATTGAAGGAAAGATAGATATTTTTAATATAAATAAAGGGGAATTAGTAGAAAAAGAAAAAATAAGATAAAACAAATTTATGACGGATATGTTTTTCAAATATATGCTCAATATTATGGACTAACAGAAATGTGATACAAAGTAAAAAAAAAAATTAAGTTTATATAGTATGAGTGATAAAAAAAATATAACATAAAATTACCTACACAGAAGATTTAGAAATGAAAATAAAATTTGAAAAGTTGATACAAAATATACATGAATTTGATATAGAGAATTTTCAACAGAAAAACGGCGAAAAAATGTAAAACATGTATATATGAACCTGCTTGTGATAGGAGTTTAATATGTTAACAGAACCGGATTTCGTAGAAAAAAAAGATAATAATAGCAATGCCACAAAAGGGAGATAAAATATCATTTAAAAATGACAATATAATAATAACAGACATAGATGGGAAAATAAAATTTCAACTAACATGTTACAAAGTATTTGCTATATTTATTATAGGTGGATTTACAATGACTACTGGAATAATTGAAAAGAGTAGAAGATTTGGATTTTCAATAGTATTCTTTACTACAACATTTAAAGTATATGCAACTATAAATTATGCAATGGAAGGAAATACACTTTTAAGGAAAAAACAATATGAAACTAAAAATCAAATGAAATAGCAAAAGCAATAATAATCAATAAAGTAAGGAACCAGAGAGATACATAAAAAAAATTAAGAGATGTAACGGTAGCAGATGGAATAATGAATCTTGATGTTCAGATAAAATAAGTTAATAACAAGTGAACTAAATAATTACGAGATTATGGGTATTGAAGGTATTTCAGCCAAGGTATATTTTAATAGAATCTTTTAAAGATTTTGAATGGAATGGAAGACAGCCAAGAGTTAAAAGAGATAAAATAAATTTATTAATGGATATAGGTTATACAGTGTTATTCAATTATATTGAAGCAATTCTAAATATATATGGATTTGATATATATAAAGGAAATTTACACAAGGAATTTTATAAAAAGAAAATCATTAGTATGTGACATGATTGAACCTTTTAGACCAATTGTAGATTATAAAATTAGAAAATGTATAAATCTTAGACAATTGGATAATTACAAATATACAGTAGATAATGGACAATATCATATAGACTGGAAAGATGGAGCAAATTTTATGTTACTTATTTTAGAAGCGATAAATGAATATAAGAAAGAGATATTTGAATATATACAACAATATTATAGATGGATTATGAAAGAAAAAGAAATGTGTGATTTTCCGAGGGTGGTGTTAACAAATGATACTGATAAGTTATGATATACAAAATGATAAGCTCAGAACGAAATTTGCAAAACATATAAAGAAATATGGCTATAGGTTACAATATTCTGTATTTGAAATAACAAATAGTAAAAAATATATTGAAGAATATTATGTGTGAAATAACAGATATGTTTGAAAAGGAGTTTGGACAATGTGATAGTGTAATGATAATCGAAACTAGTGAAAATTGTAAAATTACAAAATGGGGCTTCCCTAAAAACGAAGAAAATGATATAATCTTAATAAATTAAGAATACAAACCGTAGTCTTAATTTAGAAATTTAATTAAAAGAGGTATTAAATGAGAGAAAAAATGCACTATAAAGTTAAACTTTATATACAAAAATAACCTATTTAGTACATATATGGTAATGTAAGGGTTTAATACCTTATATAAATTTCTACTATTGTAGATTTATTAGTGTTTTTTATAATTTTTATGTTTAATACCTTATATAAATTTCTACTATTGTAGATCGGGTTCTATTCTATCAAAAATGAAGGGTTTAATACCTTATATAAATTTCTACTATTGTAGATAAATCGCCTTACCCATCGTTTTAATTCGTTTAATACCTTATATAAATTTCTACTATTGTAGATTTTTTAATGTTTCAGGATTATAAAAGTTTAATACCTTATATAAATTTCTACTATTGTAGATTAGTCCCAGTCTTCCGATATTCTTTCTGTTTAATACCTTATATAAATTTCTACTATTGTAGATAAAGGAATTGTCGCAAATGTTTCACATGTTTAATACCTTATATAAATTTCTACTATTGTAGATTATGGTTTAGGTATTTGTGTTTTAACGTTTAATACCTTATATAAATTTCTACTATTGTAGATTTTGCAATTGTGTGCCTTCATAATTGTTTAATACCTTATATAAATTTCTACTATTGTAGATAAACGTTTCTATCATTTCATCATCTTGTTTAATACCTTATATAAATTTCTACTATTGTAGATGCTATAAAATATCCTGACACGAATCCGTTTAATACCTTATATAAATTTCTACTATTGTAGATCCTTTAGTAACAGCTTTTCTAAATATGTTTAATACCTTATATAAATTTCTACTATTGTAGATTAGTCCCAGTCTTCCGATATTCTTTCTGTTTAATACCTTATATAAATTTCTACTATTGTAGATAAAGGAATTGTCGCAAATGTATCACATGTTTAATACCTTATATAAATTTCTACTATTGTAGATTATGGTTTAGGTATTTGTGTTTTAACGTTTAATACCTTATATAAATTTCTACTATTGTAGATTTTGCAATTGTGTGCCTTCATAATTGTTTAATACCTTATATAAATTTCTACTATTGTAGATAAACGTTTCTATCATTTCATCATCTTGTTTAATACCTTATATAAATTTCTACTATTGTAGATGCTATAAAATATCCTGACACGAATCCGTTTAATACCTTATATAAATTTCTACTATTGTAGATCCTTTAGTAACAGCTTTTCTAAATATGTTTAATACCTTATATAAATTTCTACTATTGTAGATATTTTAGCTCTATAAGTTTTCGTTAAATGTTTAATACCTTATATAAATTTCTACTATTGTAGATATAATAAATTAAATAGTCAACTTACAGTTTAATACCTTATATAAATTTCTACTATTGTAGATTGATTGGTGTGTATTCGCAGTTGTAGGAGGTTTAATACCTTATATAAATTTCTACTATTGTAGATTTGCAACAATATCCAGACAAATTTGATGTTTAATACCTTATATAAATTTCTACTATTGTAGATTGATTGGTGTGTATTCGCAGTTGTAGGAGGTTTAATACCTTATATAAATTTCTACTATTGTAGATGAGGTAATTTATGTTTGTTTTTATTATGTTTAATACCTTATATAAATTTCTACTATTGTAGATATTATGCAATGATGCAAATGGCATCTCAAGTTTAATACCTTGTATAAATTTCTACTATTGTAGATTAGTAATGTGCTTCATCTGCAAGTAATGTTTAGTACTTTTATTAGTACAGGCTATTTCTATTGTTAAGCACATGTATAATATAGAAAGGAAAATTAATTATGAATTTTTTAGAGTTAGCAAAAGAAAGATATTCATGCAGAAGTTTTGCAGAAAAAGAAGTTGAAATGGAAAAGATAGAAAAAAATATTAGAAGCAGCAAGAGTAGCACCAACAGCAGTAAACTATCAGCCACAAAGAATACTAATATTAAACGACAAAGAAAAGTTATCAAGATTAAGTGAATGTACAAAAAATGGGATGGAATGCTCCACTAATAATGATAATTTGCTATGATAAAAACAGTTTCATGGAAAAGTAAATTTGATGGAAGAGATGAAGGCATTATTGACGCATCAATTGCAACAACTCAAATGATGTTAGAAGTTCAAGATTTAGGACTAGGCTCTACCTGGATAGGATATTTTGATTCTAATAAAGTTAGAGAAGTATATAAAATTCAGAAAATTTAGAAATAATTGCAATGTTAGCTATTGGTTATCCATCAAATGAAGCAAAACCAAGTGAAAGGCATTTAGATAGAAAACCTATAGAAGAAATCACATTTTGGAATGAAATATAGCATAAAAACCGAATGAGTTAATTCATTCGGTTTTTTATTATACAATAAACTGTATCGAAATCTATTATTTTATAATAACATGCTCAAAATATTGCTCCTGAAATTCGGTTAAAGCTTCAATAGCGGAATTATCATAATTTTTACCATCAGGTACAATTATAAGTTTATCGTCATTATCATTTGTCCTGTGAATTATTGCAATACACTTGCCTTCGAAGTTTTCAAAAAAGGTTCGAAAACACCAAGTAAATAGCAATCTAATTCTTCGCCATCTCCACTAATTGTATTTGGAACATAACCATAATTAACTGGGTATATAAATCCATATTTAGGATGTTTGCTTCCTAAAGGCCTGTCAATTTCAATTTTTAAAACTTTTCCTAAATAATCATTAACTTTCATATTACACTCCTAAAATCATTTGTAAACATTATATCATATTAAATAAAATAATGATATAATATGAATAAAGGAGAAAACTATGGGGATAATAATATTGTATGTAATATTTCTAATATTTTGTATATTTGCAGGATTTAATGGGCTTCCAATAATGTTTATTTTTCCAGTTATTACAATAGTAATAATTGTAGCTATTGCTTTAAATAAAGATAGTTATAAAAATGTTGAAAAAACGAGCAATGCGGCAAAAAAGATGATGACATTCAAGATTTAATATTTTGGGATATGATTAACAAAAAAGTAATGTGAAACTTTTTGTGAATTTTAGCACTCTGCTATTGACAGTGCTAAAAATAGATATATAATATAATCGAAATTGATAAAGAAGATTTATCAAAAAGTACATATGTGCCACTCTCATCAAGTGTCAACACATAAATATAATTTTAAGGAGTTGATTTTTATGATGATGATACCAAGAAGACGTGACTTTGATTCTATTAGACGACATGTTCGGAGATGTATTTTTCAACGAGGGAGAAAGCAAATTAATGAAGACAGACATCAAGGAAAAAAAAAAGGATGAATATATTATAGACATTGATTTGCCAGGTTATGAAAAAGAAGGTATTAAATTAAATATTCAAGACGGATATTTAACAGTACATGCAACAGTTAATAAAGAAGAAAAGGATGAAGACAAAGGTAAATTTGTACGTAAAGAAAGATATTCAGGAGAGTGTTCAAGAAGCTTTTATGTTGGAGAAAACGTAACAGAGAATGAAATTAAAGCTAAATTCAAAAAAACGGAACACTTACAATAGAAATTCCTAAAAAAGAAGAAAAAGAAAGAATTGCCTGAGAAAAAAATATATTCCAATAGAATAATCAAAAAAACCTCATATTAAATATATGAGGCTTTTTTACTTTATATGATATAATGTAAAAAATATTAAAGGAGGGGGAAATTGATGGATATTACAATTGATGTTGGTGGTTACAAACTAAATGTAAGAGCAGGTGTAGTTATAATGCACAATAACAAAATCTTATTACACAGAAATGTAAACTCAGATCATTATGCAATGATTGGCGGAAGAGTTGAAATCGGTGAAAATTCAGAGGACACAATAAAAAGAGAAGTGCAAGAAGAACTAGGAAAAGAAATTGAAATAACAGGATATGTATCAACAGTAGAAAACTTTTTGAAATGAAAGGTGCAAAAATATCATGAGATAATGTTTATATACAAAGCAGAATTTGTAAATGATGAAGACAAAAAAATTAGAAAGTACATTACAAAATATAGAGGGGAAAAGATTATTTACAATATGAGTGGATTGACTTAGATAAAATAGATGAATATCCATTGAGACCAGATGTACTAAAAGAAGTATTAAAAGAAAGCAAATTTCCAGTACACAAAATAAATATTGATAAATAAAAAGAAAAATAGCAATGATAGAAAAAAGTAAAATCATTGCTATTTTTATGAAAAAATAAATTATGTAAGTTATATAGAAAGATAACTTAAGATAAAAACTAAAACGCTTTAGTTAACATAAGTATAACATGAAATGCATGTCGAAAAAAAAAATAGAAACTTGTCAAACAGGCTAAAAAACCTCAAAAATCAAAGAAAATAGCAAAAGCACTTGCAAAAAAATGGAAATTAACAATATAATTTCAGCATATTAAATTCAAATAATAATTAATTCAAAAATTTTTATTCTAAAGGAGATTTCAAAAAAAATGTTATCAATTACAAAAAAAGTATGGCCTTGCACGGACTAGAAGGCTTTTTAATTGACGTGCAAGTTGATATTTCAAGTGGTATGCCTTCATGGGATGTTGTTGGACTTCCAGATGTTAGTGTAAAAGAATCAAAAGAAAGAGTAAGAACAGCAATAAAAAATTCAGGTTATGAATTGTTTAGTAGAAAAATAGTTGTAAATTTAGCACCGGCAAATATAAAAAAAAAGAAGGATCAATATTTGACTTACCAATTGCCGTGGGAATTTTAAAAGTTTAGAAGTTATAACACAAAACCAGAATGACGATATTTTAATGATAGGAGCATTATCATTAAATGGTAGTTTAAATCCAATAAATGGAGCGTTACCAATATGTATTGAAGCTAAAAAACAAGGAATAAAGAAAATAATTTTACCAAAGCAAAATGAAAAAGAAGCCTCTATAATTGATGGAATGGAAATATTGGGTGCAAGTGATTTGAATGATGTGGTTCAATATTTAAATGGAAATACAAAAATAGAAAATATAACAACAAATTGGGAAGATTGTTTGAAATTATGCAAAGCAAAAAAAAATATTAGATTTTGCAGATGTAAAAGGACAAGAGAGTGTAAAAAGAGCAGTTGAAATAGCAGCTGCTGGACGGACATAATTGCCTTTTAATTCGGTTCACCAGGATCACGGCAAGACGATGATAGCAAGAAGAATACCATCAATATTACCAGATTTAACTTTTTGAAGAGGCACTAGAAATCACAAAAATTCATAGTATAGCAGGAACTTTAAAACAAGATACACCAATAATTACAACAAGACCATTTCGTTCACCACATCATACAATATCTGGAGTGTCTTTAGTTGGAGGAGGTAGGGTACCAAAACCCGGAGAAATAAGCTTAGCTCATTATGGAGTGCTATTTTTAGATGAATTACCAGAGTTCAATCAACACTCATTAGAAGTGTTAAGAGGACCGTTAGAAGATGGAATTGTAACAATAAGCCGAGTAAATGGAAGTTTTACATATCCATGTGAGTTTATGTTTGTATCATCAATGAATCCATGTCCATGCGGATTTTATGGTTCAGTAGACAAAGAATGTACATGTACACCACAAGCAATATCAAAATATATGGGAAAAATTAGTGGACCATTATTAGACAGAATTGACATACAAATAGAAGTAAGCCCTGTAAAATATGAAAAATTAGGAAATGATGAAATATCAGAAAGTTCAGAAACAATAAAGAAAAGAGTAAACAGTGCAAGAAAAATTCAAATAGAGAGATATAAACAAGAAAATATTTATTCAAACTCTAGTCTAACGCCAAAACTAATTTCAAAATATTGCAAATTAGACAGTGAAGGAAAGAAAATATTACAAACAGCATTTGAAAAAATGGGACTAAGTGCAAGAGCATATGGCAGAATTCTAAAAGTAGCAAGAACAATTGCGGATTTAGACAATTGTGAAAACATTCAAAAACACACATCGCAGAAGCAATACAATATAGAAGCCTAGACAAAAAGTATTGGAAGAATTAAATTTAAATTAATTTTATACAGATGGTAGCAATATAATACTTTTCGTAGTGAGGCTGTGGGGACCAGCAAGCTAGAAGATGTTGCTAATTTTTTCAAATCATTATTAATGTTTGCAAAAAATTGTTGCTACATCTTCTTGCGATGCTGGGGATGGAACGAAGAAAAAAAAGTACTTATATTGCTACTATTAAATTAAAATAAAGGAAAGAAATATGAAAATTTTATCTAAAACAAATAAATTTTATCCAAAACGTTTGCTAAACATCCAGAATCCACCATCAAAACTTTATGTAGAAGGCAATTACGAGTTATTAAACTCAAACTCAATAGCAATAGTAGGAACAAGGAAATGCACGAAATATGGCGAAAAAAATATTCGGCAAAATTTGCAAAAAAAGAGTTATCACGAAAAGGAATGTGTATTGTAAGTGGATTAGCAATTGGAATAGACACTGTAGCACATATAAATTCCATGGAAGAACTAGGCAAAACAATAGCAGTAATAGGAAGTGGATTTAAGCACATATATCCTGAGGAAAATGAGTGGCTATTCCACAAAATAATAGAAAATGGTGGATGTGTTGTATCAGAATATTATCTAGATGAGGAAAAAGATATGGCAAACTTTCCAGCAAGAAATCGTATAATAAGTGGGCTAGCTCTAGGCGTATTAGTAGTTGAAGCGCCATATAGAGGTGGAAGTACAATTACAGCAAAACATGCAAGACTTCAGGGAAAAAAGAGGTATTTTGTATACCAAATAGATTAGATGAGCCAGCAGGGTATAGTACAAAAATTGGCTAATACAAAATGGTGCAAACTTAGTAATGGAACCAGACGACATATTGCAATATTATGATTTACAACCGAAAATTACAATACCAAAAGAATATGAAGAAATATATAACTTAATAAACACACAACCGATTTCAGCAAATGAAATATGCAAAATGACAGATAAAAAAATATCTGAAATAATGGAAATATTATTTATGCTCGAATTAGATGGATATATAAAATGCGTAGCAGGAAATAAATATATAAAAAAGGAATGATATTATGATAAATCAAAAGGCAAGAATTAGGAAAAGAGGGAGAAGATTTTGCAGCAGATTATTTACAAAAACAGGGGTATGAAATTATAGACAGAAACTTTGAATGTAAACAAGGAGAAATAGACATTATTGCAAAAGATAAGAATGAATATGTATTTATTGAAGTAAAAACAAGGCAAAACTTTCACTATGGAATGCCATGTGAAGCAGTGGACGAAAGAAAACAAAAAAGCATATCTGGAATGCAACAAGATATTATATATATTCACATAAGTTAGAAGACCAATATATAAGAATAGATGTAATAGAAATTTACAAAAGAAAAAATAGATTTTACTTGCATCATATTAAACAATTTAAATAATTTTCCATTAACCATGCCACCACTAACTGTATAAAATATATAAAACATAAAGTGAGGAGTGATGGATATGATTAAAACAATAGGAAATACACCTTTAATAAAAATAAAATATGAGTACGAAGGCAAAACAAATTATATATACACAAAATTAGAAAGCTATAATTTAACAGGAAGTATAAAAGATAGAGCAGCATACTACATAATAACAAAAAAAGCAAAAGAAAGAGGAGAATTAAAAGATGGTATGCCAATAATAGAGGCGACAAAAGTGGAAATACTGGAATTTTTTTGTCTGCATTAGGCAAATATTATCATCATCGTATATATTTTTATGCCAGATTGGGCTAGTAAAGAACGAGTGCAAATTCTGCAAAAGCTATGGTGCAAAGTTATAACATTTTCTAAACAACAGGGAGGTTTTAGAAAATGTATTCAAGAGTCAAGGAGTTTAGCTAAAAAAATAAATGGATTTCTAGCAAACCAATTTGCTAATATGGACAATGTTTTAGCGCAGTATGAGACAACAGGTCAGGAAATTTTAAATCAGGTTCCAGAAGACATCGTAGGTTTTGCTTCAGGAGTTGGCACAGGTGGAACTTTGATGGGAATAGGAAGAAAGTTAAGGAGAAGATATCCAGAAATAACTGTAACTGCAATTGAACCAGAATGTATGCCGTTGATTTCTAAAAAACAGAATAATTAAACAACACAAGATAGAAGGAATAGGAGATGACTTTATTCCAGCCTTATTAGATAAAAAAACGAAATAGACAAAGTAATTTTAGTAAATGATGAAGACAGTATAAATATGTCAAGAAAGTTAGCATCAGAGTTAGGAATAGGAGTAGGAATTTCATCAGGTGCAAACTTTTTAGGAAGTGTATTACTTCAAAAAAAATATAAAAGGACCAGTAGTAACAGTATTTGCAGATGATAATAAAAAATATCTAAGTACAGATTTAAGCAAACCAATAGATAATAACGAAAAATATATTTCGAACAAAATAAAGTTACTGCAATATGAAGTGATATGAGGTGAATAATATGAAAAAAAATATTGAAATTATTATCTATTGTAATAATGCTAACAGTTGCAACAATATACACAATGCCAACAAAAGTGATGGCATTTGGACCATCAAGTGACGAAATATATAACGGAATTGATGTGAGTGGATATCAAGGAAATATTGATTTTGGAAAGGTAAAAAAAGGATGGGATACAAGTTGTTTATATACGTTCGAGTGAAGGTACAAATTACATAGATTCAAAATTTGAACAAAACTATAAAAGAGCAAGAGATGCAGGATTAAAAATTGATTTTATCATTATGTAACAGCAAGAAGTGTAAATCAAGCAGAAAAAAGAAGCACAAAGTTGTTTTTTGCTTCAGTAATATCAGGAAAAGTAGCAGATTGTAGACTTGCAATGGATTTTGAAAGCTTTGGAAATTTGAATAAAAGAGAGATAAATACAATAGGCTTGGCTTTTATGAAAAAGCTAGAAGAACTGACAAAAAAAAGAAGTTGTACTATACAGTAATGCCTATACAGCAAGTCGAATTTGGGAAGGAGAAGTAACAAATTATCCCTTGTGGATTGCGCAATACGAGGTAAACAAACCAGAAAATAGTGGAACATGGAAAAGTTGGGCAGGTTGGCAATATACAGATGTAGGCAGAGTAAGTGGAATTTCAAATAATGTAGACAGAGATAAATTTACTAAAGAAATATTTATGTCAGAAGGTACTCAAATTCAGATACAGAAAAACCAAAACCAGACGAGGAAGATGACAAAACAACAACTAAAAAAATAAAAATAAAATGGGGAGACACATTATCTCAGCTAGCTATAAAATACAACACAACAGTTGCAGAGCTTGTAAGGTTAAACAATATTCAGAATCCAAACTTGATATATGCAGGAAATTATTTAATAGTTCCTGTTAAAGGAGAAAATACAAGTAACACAACAATTTATACCGTTAAAAGTGGAGATACATTATCTGAAATAGCCCAAATGTTTAATACAACAGTTAGCAAAATTGCACAAAAAAACAACATACAAAATGTAAATTTAATTTATCCACGGCCAAAAAGCTAGTTGTAAATAGTAACTGTAAACACGACTGTGGACATAAGTTATACACAGTAAGAAAGAGGAGACACACTATGGTCAATTGCAAGAAGATACAATACAACTATAGCAAAAATATAGTAAGACTAAACCGTATACAAAACGCAAAACCTAATATATCCACGGTCAAATATTTAGAATTTAATTCACTAAATTATGTATACCTTCATAAGATGTATTATGATAAATTTGAATTAGGAGGTACTTATGAAGGAAGTATTGAAACTAAAGAATGTAAGCAAAAAAAGTACCAAGCGAAAAAAATGGTGAAGTAGAAGCTTTGTCTAATATTTCATTTAGTGTAAATGAGGGAGAATTTGTTAGCATAATTGGACCAAGTGGGTGTGGTAAATCTACATTACTTTCAATAATATCAGGTCTGGAACCTAAAACTTCTGGTGATATACAAATTGATGGTGGTCTTGGCTATATGCTACAAAAGGATAGTCTTTTAGAGTGGAGAAATATTTATGATAATATTACATTTGGCTTAGAAATAAGAAGAAAAAAAGACAAAAGAAAATGAAGCTTATGTAATAGAATTACTAAAAAAAATATGGGTTATATGAATTTAAAGACAAATACCCAAATCAGTTATCTGGAGGAATGAGGCAAAAGAGCAGCGCTGATAAGAACTTTAGCTATTAAGCCTAAGATTTTTTATTACTAGACGAAGCATTTTCAGCGTTAGACTATCAAACTAGAATTATGGTTACAAATGATATTTTTCAAATATTAAAAAATGAAAATATTACAGCTATTATAGTGACACATGATATATCAGAGGCAATTAGTATGAGTGATAGAATAGTAGTGTTAACCAAAAAGACCAGCAACAGTAAAAACCATTCATGCTATTGATTTTGAAATGGAAAACAGAAATCCAATCAACTGCCGTGAAAGCCCTAAATTTAGTAAGTACTTTGATGCTATATGGAAGGAGCTTGATGTGCATGTATGATAAAAAATATGTCTGAGGACAGAAAAAAATATCTAAGAAAAATAAGAAAAAACAAAATATCTGTTATTGTAACTCAATTACTTATCCTAATTATATTTATAATAGGGTGGGAATTACTTGCTAATAAAGGAATAATAGATAGTTTTATTACAAGTCAACCTTCAAGAATATTAAATACCTTTTAAATTTATCAGCTAATGGACTGCTAACACACTTAGGAGTAACACTTACAGAAACACTAATAGGGTTTATTTCAGGAGTTATACTAGGTGTATTTATAGCAATTTTGCTATGGTGGTCTCCATTTTTTCGAAGGTATCAGAACCATATTTAGTTGTATTAAACAGTTTGCCCAAAGTAGCTTTGCGGACCAGTTATAATCATCTGGGTAGGTGCAGGAATGGGAGCAATTATAACAATGGGTCTTGCCATTTCACTAATTGTAACTATATTAGAAATTCTAAATGGATTTTTAAATACAGACAAAGAACTAATAAAAATGGCACAAACATTTAATGCAAGTAAATTTCAAATATTAACAAAAATAGTAATACCTGCAAACATATCTACATTTTTCAACTCATTAAAGGTAAATATAGGACTATCTTTAGTAGGTGTAATAACAGGAGAATTCTTGGTATCAAAAGCAGGTTTAGGTTACCTAATTGTATATGGTGGTCAGGTATTTCAACTAGACTTAGTAATGACGGGGAGTAATTATTCTTGCAATAGTTGCTGCAATTATTTATGAAGCAATAGTACTTTCAGAAAAAAAAAATTGTTATGAAAAAAATGTCTAAAAAGAACTTAAAAATAACAGATAAAAATGTTACTTATAGGAGAAAAGTATTATAAGTAACAAGAAAAGTTAAATAACATGCCAAAATACTTGAAATCTCCTTTGACATGAATAGATTAGAAAGGAATGAAAAAACTTGAAAAAGTATTTGATTATTGTATTAGTTATTATAATAGTAGCAGCAGGAATAGCTACTTATATACTACTTAATAAAAAATACAGAAACAGCAGGGTTACAAAAAAATTCGTGTAAATGAAGTAACACGTTCTGTATTTTATGCTCCACAATATGTGGCAATTTCAAAAGGTTATTTTGCAGAGGAAGGTTTGGAGATAGAATTAACAACAGGTCAAGGAGCTGATAAAGTAATGACCGCAGTTTTGGCAAACCAAAGTGACATAGGCTTTTGGGACCAGAAGCTTCAATATATGTATATAATGAAGGAAAAAAAGAAGATTATACACAAGTATTTGCACAAATGACTCAAAAGGATGGATCATTTTTAGTTAGCAAAGAAAAAACAGATAATTTTAGTTGGCAAGATTTAAAAAGGAAAAACTGTTATTCCTGGTAGAAAAGGTGGAGTACCATACATGACTTTTGAATATGTGCTTAAACAAAATGGTCTAGATCCTAAAAAAAGACTTAGTATTAGATGACAGTATTAAATTCGACTTAATGGCAGGAGCATTTGCAGGTGGAAATGCTGAATATGTAACATTATTTGAACCAACTGCTTCAGCAACAGAAAAAGCAGGTAAAGGATATATTGTTGCATCTGTTGGAGAAGCATCAGGAGAAATTCCATATACAGCATATTTTGCTAAGAAAAAGTTATATTGAAAAAAAAATCCTAATATAATTCAAGGATTTACAAATGCAATATACAAAGGAGAACAATGGGTAAAATCACATAGTGCTAAAGAAATAGCAGAAGCAATAGTAGACTTTTTTTCCAGATACTGATTTAACTATGTTAGAAGCAGCATTGCAAAGTTATATAGATATTGATGCTTGGAGAGATAATCCAGTATTAAAGCAAGAATCGTTTGCGCTACTTCAAAAAGGTTATGAAAGAAGCGGGAGAACTTGAAAAAAAAAAAGAAGCTGACTACGGAAAAGTAGTAAACAACAGCTTTGCAGAAAAAGCTATTCAAAAGTTAGGTAAATAAATTTAAGGCGGAGAATAAAAACTCCGTCTTTTAGTGTGTGCATTTTATAATTTATGATATAATACACATGTAGAAAAAAAAAATGTAGATATTGATATGGAGAATTTATGATTGATGATAAATATTTTGAAAATGATTTATATTGGAAAGAACATATAAATAGACAGTTAAGTATAGATATGTGGATAGATGAATATAAAAGCTATTTTAATAATAAAGGTATCTGCTTAGAATTGGGATGTGGTATAGGACAATATTCTAAAAGATTAATTGAATATGGATATAAAGTTATATCAACAGATATTTCAGATATTGCGTTAAATGAAGTAAAAAAATTCAACCAAAATGTTGAAAAAGTAGATATGAGTATGCCATTAAAGTATGACAATAACAGTTTTGATTTGGTTTTTTCAAGTTTGGCAATACACTATTTTTCTGAGGAAAAAACAGCCCAATTGATGAGTGAAATACATAGAGTTTTTAAAAAATGGTGGATTATTTGTTGGAAGTGTAAATGGATTAGAAGGCTATGATGTCATAAAAGACACAGCTATAAAACTGGAAGAAAATTTTTATTTTAATAAAGGCAAAATACATTCATTTATTTGACGATAAAAAGAAAAAAAAATATTTTAGAAATTATCAAATTTTAAAAATTGAAAAAGAGAAGTTGAAAGATTTGGACACAAGAAAAATTACTGGATATTTATAGTAAAAAAGATTAAAAATAGGGAGGAATACAAATGTTAAATAATATTGAAGTGCTATACCATAGTAGTATAAAATAAGTAAAAATAAAGTAATTTATATAGATCCATTTAAAATAGATAAAAATTATAATGATGCAGATATTGTTTTTATAACACACGACCATTTTGACCACTATTCTGAGGAAGATATAGATAAGGTTATAAATGAAAATACAACTATTATAATACCAGAAGAATTATTAACAAAACTATTAAGAAAAGGCATAAATAAAAATGCAATTATTACTGTAGAACCAACATAAAAAGTATATGGTACAAGGAATTAAGTTTGAAACAATACCAGCATATAACACAAATAAGACTTTTCATCCAAAAGAAAACGATTGGGTTGGTTATATCATTACACTAGATGGTATTAGATACTATATTGCAGGAGATACGGACATTACAAAAGAAAATAGAAAAGTAAAATGTGATGTTGCTTTTTGTTCCAGTTGGAGGAACATATACAATGGATTTCAAAGAGGCAGCACAATTAATAAATGAAATACAACCTAAAATAGCAGTTCCAATTCATTATGGTAGTGTAGTCGGAACAAAACAAGACGCTGAAGAGTTCATAAAGCTGCTACATACAAATATAAAAGGTGTAATTTTAATGATATAATAATAAAAATATGTCCCGTACTTGTTAAAAATTATAAATATGTTAAAATATAAATATATTTTAAATTTGAAGGGAGAACGAACTATGATAGACATCTTGGGAAAGACAGGCATAGCAGCACTAATGTTTACACTGCTATATGTATCCATGCTGTTTTTTGCCGAATGGACAAAAAAATTGTGGATACCATAAACGCAAAATTCTTCCATCGGTACACATTAATTACGCGTACCATAATGATTTTTAGCTGTATTGGAATTATATATGTGGTTTTTAAAAACATATAGATTCGAAAAGCAAAAAGCTGCATCAGAAATGATGCAGTTTTTGTGTATTTCAAATATAATAAAAATGTTGACAAAGAATATGGCACAATATAAAATAAAAACAAACATAAAAGTTATAATTCTAATGAGATAGAATAGAAAAGAGTGATATATGAAAGAAAATAAAGTAGAAAATTTAATATGGATTATATTTGCAATTATTGGAGCGATATTAGTCGTAATTGGCTTTATTTTGTTTGGAAGTGTTTTTAATTATAATAATAAAATAGAAACAACAGGGATTATTACTGAAATATGGTCATCTAGAGATTCTGACAATAATAGAAATCATAAGGTATACGTTTCATATGTTGCTGAAGGCAATGAATATGAATCAACATTAAATGGATATTCTTCTAGCTTTTATGAAGGGAAAGAAATAGAAATATATTATGATAAAGATAATCCAAATAAAATAGGTATGAAATCCTTAGACTTATTATTTTTTAATATTACCAGGAATTGGGCTGATTTTTCTAGTAATAGGTGGAACCGGGGATACTTATAAAGATCAATAGGAGGAATTTAGAAAAAAGAGATTAAAAAGAAAATGGAGAACTGATATATGCAGACTATGTTGAAACAATAATAAATACCCTTCATATAGAGTAAATGGAAGATACCCATATAAAATTATTTGTGAATGGACGAATCCAGTAGATAGCGAAGAATATATGTTTAAAAGTAGAAATATTTGGTCGAATCCAGAAGACATAATAGAGGAAAAAAATATAAAACAATTTCCAGTATATATTGATAAAAACAATAAAAAGAAATATTTTGTTGATATAGATATTTTGACAGAGTTAAGTTAAAAGGTAATTCTGCTGAAATTTCTAAATAGGAAAGGAGGGGAAAATAATGGAATTAAAAATTATGTATTTTGTACATGGAACGACAACCGATAATGCTTCTGGAAAATGTAGTGGATGGAAACAAGTAGAATTAAATGAATTAGGAAGAGAAAGAGCAATAAAATTAGGAGAGTTACAAAAAAGATAAAAATTTTGATGTGATATTTACATCAGATCTAGTAAGAGCAATTGATTCAGCAAAGCTTGCATTTCCAAATGTAAAACACATTCAAGACAAAAGATTAAGAGAATGCAACTATGGAGATTTAGATGGTAAAGATAAGTCTTTAGTTGTTTATGAAGAACATATAGACAGCCCATTTCCTAATGGAGAATCTCTTAGAGACGTGAAAAAAGAATTAATGATTTTATAGAATTTTTAAGAACAAATTATCAAGGTAAAAAAGATAGGGATAATAGCACATAGAGCACCGCAATTAGCGTTTGAAGTCTTAACAAAAAAAATATATCATGGGAAGAAGCAAACAAAAATGATTGGAGAAAAAAACTAAAACATGGCAACCTGGATGGGAATATGTAATAAAATAACAAATAAAAAACTGCATCAGAAATAGTGCAGTTTTTTTTATTCTTTTTTTAACAAATTTCTAATTAATTCATACAAATAAGGCTTAAATTCTTCAATTGGGAGAGGTTCGTTATATAAAATAGAATTAAAGCAAGTTGAACTAACTAACTCTATAATCATATATAATGTTACTTCAGGATTTTTTAATTTGATATTATGTTCTTTAACACCATTTAAAAAATAAATAAACAAGACCTTCCTCAGAATTTTTTTTTTTTTTCATATAAATTTAATACAGTTTGGCTATAAACTCCCCATGATAAATTTTTAGATATGAATTTCAAAAAAGTAAAGGAGTTTTGGCAAGTTTATCAATAATGTAATTTATAACAAAAATCATTTGATCTGCAAAATTTTCTATATAAGTGCTTTTTACAGCATTTATTGCTTCAGAAAATAATGACATAGATTTTCTTGCGATTAAAACATCTCTTAATTCATATTTATCTTTAAAATATAAATAAAAAGTACCTTTTGCGACATCTGCATTATCAACAATGTCTTGAATAGAAGTATCTTTAAAACCTTTTTCGGTAAAAAGTTTGAATCCTACGTTTAATAATCTTTCTTCTTTATCATTTTTTCTTTCATAATCTTGCCTCAATACAATATAATTATTACATAAAAATGACGCATAGTCAATAGAAATAAATAAAAAAGTAATAGTAAATTGTTCTTTGAGATCAGTAAATAACGCTAAAAAAATTACAATAAATATCGATTTGCTAAAAAAATTTTCATAAAAACTATTGACTAATGGTCAGAAAAGTAGTATATTATGAAAAGTGACTAATGGTCATAAAAATAAGGAGGCGGAAAAATGGAAAAGTTTGGACAGTTTATATGTAAACACAAAGTAGCTATTCTAATAATATCTTTGTTACTTTTAATTCCATCAATTATTGGATATAAAGCAACAAGAGTAAACTATGACATACTAGTATATTTGCCTGACAACATCGAAACTATAAAAGGTGAAAATATATTAGCAGATGACTTTGACATGGGAGCGTTTTCAGTAGTAATACTAGAAAATATGCAGTCAAAAGATATTATAGAATTAGAAAAACAATTTAGAGAAGTAGGAAATGTAGAAAAAGTAGTTGGACTAACAGACATTATAGGAACCGACGTACCGCTAGAAATGTTACCTGATGAAATTAAAGACAAATTATATAAGGACAACACAACACCAGTATTAGTAACATTTAAAGATGGAATTTCAGAAGATACAACAATGGAAACAGTTGAAAAACTTAGAGAAATATCAAATGAAAATTGCAAAATAAGTGGTATGACTGCAACGGTACTAGACACTAGAAATCTATCGGATTCAGAAGTAATAATATATGTAATGATTGCAGTAGCTTTATGTTTGATAATATTGCAATTAGCATTAGATTCATATTTGGCACCAGTACTAATGCTATTAAACATAGGAATGGCAGTATTATACAACATGGGCACAAATGCCTTTTTTAGGTCAAACATCATATATAACAAAAGCAATAAGTGCTGTATTGCAACTTGGTGTAACAATGGATTTTTGCAATATTCTTATACCACAGTTATAAAGCAGAAAAAGAAAAAAGTTTCGAATAATGATGAAGCAATGGCAACTGCAATAGCAAAAACATTAGTATCAGTAGCTAGGAAGTTCATTAACAACAATAGCTGGATTCTTAGCATTATGTAGTATGAACTTAACATTAGAAAAAGATATTGGTTTAGTAATGGCAAAAAGGTGTTTTAATTGGTGTAATAACAGCAGTTACAACATTACCAGCAATGTTACTTGTATTTGATAAATGGGTAGAAAAAACAAAACACAAAGAAATATTACCAAGATTTGAAAAAGTTAAAAACTTCAATTTAAAACATTACAAAGCAATTTTAGTTGCATTTATAGTAATTTTACCATTTGCAGTATATGGATATACACATACAGAAAATTACTATAACCTAAGCAAATCTTTACCAGATACTTTAAATAGTATACAAGCAAACAATGAATTAAAAGATAAATTTGATATGGTTTCAACAGAATTATTACTAGTAGATAAAAATATGCCGGACTATAAATTAAATGAAATGTTAGATAAAATAGAAAGCTTAGATGGAATTGAATGGACATTAAGTTATTCTAAAATTTCAAAAAAGAAGTAAATATACAAAAAAGAAATGCTACCAGAAGATATAACATCAATATTTGAAAGTGATAAATATCAAATGGTAATTATAAATTCAAAATATGAAATTGCAACAAATGAATTAAATAGCCAAATAGAAGAAGTAAATAAAATAATAAAAAGAATATGACGATACAGCAATACTTGCTGGAGAAGGACCATTAATGAAAGACTTGGTTGAAATAAGTGACCATGATTTCAACAGTGTAAATACAGTTTCAATTGCAATTATACTTGTAATAATGGTATTTGTTCTAAAATCAGTAAGTTTGCCAATAATATTAATTGCTGCAATAGAATTTGCAATATTTATCAATATGGGAATACCTGCATATACAGGAACAGTAATACCATTTATAGCGTCAATAGTAATTGGTACAATTCAATTAGGTGCAACAATAGATTATGCAATTTTAATTACAACAAAATATAAAACAGCAAGAATGGAAGGAAAAAAGACAAACATCAAGCTATAGATGAAGCTTTAGGAACATCAATTCAATCAATAATTGTTAGTGCATTATGTTTCTTTGGAGCAACATTTGGAGTTGGTATGTATTCAAAAAAAAATTGAAATGATTGGTTCTTTATGTAGCTTAATGGCAAGAGGCGCAATCATTAGTATGGTTACTGTATTGACAGTTTTACCAGCATTCTTAATTGTATTTGATAAAATAATTTGCAAAACAACTGCCAATATGCGTAGATTAAGCAATTAATATTCTAAAATAAAAAAGGAGAGGATAAAAAATGAAAAAAGTAAAAAAAAATAATTGGAAGCATATTATTATGTACAATGCTAGGTTATGCAACTCCAGTATTTGCTGTAACAAAAGAAGAAACAGTATATTCAAAACTTAACAATAGTGGAACACAATATGAAACAATAGTAAATGAACATATAAAAAATGATGAATTATTAAAAAACAATAGATGACATATCAAACTTATTAGACATAACAAACGTAGGTGGAAACGAAACATTTGAGAAAAAAAGAAAACAAAATAATATGGAATGCTGATGAAAAAAGATATATATTATCAAGGAAAAACAGAAAAGAAATTACCGATTGAAACATCTATTAAATATGAATTGGACGGAAAAGAAATGTCAGCAGAAGAAATAGTTGGCAAAAAAGGAAAAGTGAAAATTACAATAACATACAAAAACAATGAAACTCACAATGTAAATATAAATGGAACAACTGAAAAAAATGTACACACCATTTATAGTAATAACAGGAACAACACTTGATACTAAAACAAACAAAAATATTAAATTAACTCAAGGAAAAGTAGTTGAAAAAAGGAGAAAAAACTATACTACTTGGAGTCGCATTCCCAGGATTAAAAAAGAAAGCTTAAAAACAAATGAAATTGATATACCAAACAAAGTAGAAATATCAATGGAAACAGAAAAATTTGAACTAGAGAATATGATTACATATATAACACCAAGAGTATTAGAAGAAAATGAATCAAAAATAGCAGATAAACTAAATGAGTTGTATTCATCAATGAATGATATGAAATCAGCTAGTGAAAAGCTTGAAAAAGGAGCAAATACATTACAAGAAGGAACAAGTCAATATGCAGAAAAATCTCAAGAATTTACAGACTATATGAATGAATTAACACAAGGAACACAAGACACAAGAGAAGGAGCAAGCAAAGTGGCTGATGGTGTAAATTCATTAGCAACAAAATCAAGTGCTTTAATTCCAGGAGTAAGCAAATTATCAGATGGTGCAAAAACTTTTAAAAGAAAAAGTAGAATATATGGCAGAATCAAGCCAAGCATTAGCAGCTGGAGCGACATCAATAAACATAGGAATTATAAATACAAGTAAGGCGATAGATGCAATGAATGCCAGATTATCAACTGTTGATGTAAAAACCAAAACAGCAGAGTTAACAAAACTTGTAGACGCAGATAAAAAAATTTAAAAGCAAACTTAGAAACTATGCAAACTGCATTAACAGCTCAAAAAACAGTGCAACAGATGAACAATTAAAAGCAACATTAACACAACAAATAGAAATGAATAAACAAACTATTGCATTATTAGAACAAAATATATCAGCAAATGAACAATCAATAGAATTACTAAAATCAGTAGGTACAGCTCAAACAACTGTGGCATCTATTAAAGAAGGACTAGACGGAAAAGGAACTAAAGAAGATCCTGGATTAAAAGTAGGAGCAAATTCTTTAGATAAAAACTTAACAGTATTAGCTAAAGGCTTAGATGCAATGAATACAAAATCAGATGAATTAGTTGCAGGAACAAGTGAATTATCAACAAAATCAGTAGCATTAATTGAAGGAATAAGTACATTAAAAACAGGTGCAAATAAATTAAATGCCGGAACAAACACTCTTAATGCAAGTGTAAAAGAATTATATTCAGCAAGTAAACAATTAACTGAAAAATCAGGTGATATTGCTGAGGGGGTGCAAAAAAGAACTATCAGAAGGAATAAAAGAGTTTAATACAAAAGCAATTAACAAGCTATATTCTACAGTAAATGGAGACATTCATAACCTTACAAGTAGAATTGATGCACTAGAAAAATTATCAAAAGAATATATGAATTTCGCAGAAATAGATGAAGAAATGAATGGAAATGTTAAATTCATTTTAATTACAGATCCATTAAAACAAAATGAGAAAAAAACTAATAATTAGTCTTGAAAAATATTAAATTTAATGATAAATATAATAATATAAATAAAAATGAAAGGAGCAACAAATATGGAATATCTTGAAAAAAAATATTTAAAAGAACAGGATGGACATCTTTGTTAACATCATTAGTATTTGCAATTCTTGGAATACTTTTTAATTACAAACCCAGAGGGAAGCACAAAGGTAGTATCGTTGATTGTAGGAATACTTTTCATTATAGTAGGACTATACAAATTAGTAGATTATTGCCTAACAAGAGGAAAAATATAACTTTTACAATTATGACATAGCATATGGAATTATAGCTATCATCCTTGGAATTATAACAATAGCTTACAAAAAGCCAAATTGAAACAATATTCAGAGTTTTAATAGAATTTGGATAGTTTACACAGGAATAATAAGATTAAGCTTATCGTTTAAATTAAAACTAGTAGAATCACCAACTTGGATATGCAGTTTATTAATTTCTATTGTAATGATAGTATGTGGGCTATATACAATATTTGTATCAAATGCCATAGTTGTGACAATAGGAATTGTAATTCTAATTTATTCAATATTAGATATGATAGAAGACATTATATTCTTATCTAACATAAAAAAACTAGAAAAAATAACTACAACAAAAAGACAACGACACAAAATACATTTAAAACGTAATAAAAAATAATATTAAAAAAAAAAATCAAAAAACTCGTTTTTTAAAAACGAGTTTTTTTAGAATGAAATTATAATAGAAAAATATATAAAAGCATTAATAAATATGGAAAATATGAAAATATGCATCTAACAATGAAACCAAAAATCAAAAATATTCAAAAATCATTTTTAAAAAACTTTAAAAAATAAAACAAAAACATTTTTACCATTTTTTTGAAAGGATTGAGGCGAAATTTGCTGAAATATCAAGCAAAATCAATGCGAATACAATTTATAAAATGCTAAAAATGTTTAGAAATAAGCGATTTTTAAACAAATGTAATAAAATTGTAATAATAATTGCTATAAAAATAAAAACGTGTAAAACAGACAAAAAATTACAAACAAATTGACTGAAAGACACAAATAAAACTAATTGACAAAAACGCATAACGCCATATATATCAAGCAAAACACAGAACGGTTACATAAACTGTAACTGCTTGACATTATCTTTTTGAGTGATATAAGATAATGTCAAACAAAAGAAAAGATATTGTTTAGAGATTATAAAAATATCTAAACTATTATAAGCTATAAGATACATATAGGGGGAAATAAAAATGCAAGTAGTGAAAAGAGATGGGAAATTAGTAGATTTTGATCAATCAAAAATCAGAGTAGCAATTGAAAAAGCTAACAGAGAAGTGAGACCAAGAGAAAGAGCAACTAAAGAGGAAATAAATCAAATAATTGATTATGTTGAAGATTTAGATAAAAAAAAAGAATTTTGGTAGAAGATATTCAAGATATTATAGAAAGAGCAATTGATGTCTTTTTGGAAAATATCTACTAGCTAAAAAATATATTACATATCGTTATACTAGAGAATTAGTAAGAAAAGCAAACACGACAGATCAATCAATTAAGGAATTAATTGATGGAGAAAGTGATTATTGGAATAATGAAAATTCAAACAAAAATGCTAGAGTTGTTACCACTCAAAGAGACTACTTAGCAGGAATTACTAGTACAGATATTACTAGAAGATTTTTTACTACCAGAGGATGTAGTGAAAGCTCACGACGAAGGAATTATCCACTTCCATGATGCAGATTACTTTGCACAAAATGCATTAACTAACTGTGAATTAATAAACTTAGAAGATATGCTACAAAATGGAACAATAATGAATGGAGTTATGATTGAAAAACCACATAGATTTTTTAACAGCCATGACAATTGCTACACAAATTATATTAGGTGTTACATCATCTACTTATGGTGGAGCAACAGTATCATTAACACACTTAGCACCATTTGTAAAAAGCAGTTATGATAGATATTATAAAAAATACAAAAAAAAGAGGCTTAAGCGAAGCACAATGTAAAGAATATGCTGAACAAGATACTAAAAAAAGAGGTATCTGACGGTGTTCAAACTTTCAATTATCAAGTAAATTCAATGACAAATACAAATGGACAAGCACCATTCTTATCAGTTTGTATGTATTTAGGAGAAACTGATGAATACAAAAAAAGAATTAGCAATGATAATTGAAGAATTCTTAAAACAAAGAATAGAAGGATTTAAAAATGAAAAAGGTGTATATATTACACCAGCATTCCCTAAACTTCTTTATGTATTAGAAGAAGACAACATACATAAAGATAGCAAATATTGGTATTTAACAGAACTTGCTGCTAAATGTACAGCAAAAAAGATTAGTTCAGATTATATTTCTGAAAAGAAAATGAAAGAATATAAAATAGATAAAAATGGAAACGGAAACTGCTACCCATGTATGGGATGTAGATCATTCTTAACACCATATGTAGACCCAGAAACAAATAAACCAAAATACTATGGAAGATTTAATCAAGGTGTTGTAACTATCAATTTAGTTGATGTTGCATTATCATCAAAACAAGATGAAGAAAAAATTCTGGAAAATATTTGACGAAAGATTAGAATTATGCCATAAAGCACTACAAATTAGACATGAGAGATTAAGTAAAAGTTACAAGTGATGTTGCACCAATATTATGGCAACATGGAGCTTTAGCAAGACTTGAAAAAAGGTGAAAGTATTCACAAATTATTACATGATGGTTTATTCAACAATATCATTAGGATATGCAGGATTATATGAATGTGTAAAATACATGACAGGACATAGCCATACTGATAATGGTGAAGGAGAAGAATTTGCAATAAAAAAGTAATGCAAAAATTAAATGACAAATGCAAAAGAATGGAAAGAAGCAGAGAAGATAGATTACAGTGTTTATGGAACTCCAATTGAGTCTACAACATATAAATTTGCAAAATGCCTAAAGAAAAGATTTGGAACAGTTGAAGGAATTACAGATAGAAACTATATCACAAATTCATACCATGTACCAGTATTTGAAGATATAGATGCTTTCTCTAAATTAAAACTAGAGAGTAAATTCACAAAAACTAAGCCCAGGTGGAGCTATATCTTATGTAGAAACACCTAACTTACAAGACAACTTAGAAGTTGTATTACAAATAATTAACTTTATTTATGATAATATTATGTATGCAGAATTGAACACAAAATCAGATTATTGCCAAAAATGTGGATTTGATGGAGAAATTTTAATAGACGAAAACTTAGAATGGTATTGTCCAAACTGTGGAAATAGAGATCATAACACATTAAATGTAGCAAGAAGAACTTGCGGATATATTGGAAGCCAATTCTGGAATAAAGGGAAGAACACAAGAGATTAAGGAGAGGGTTCTCCATATTGATAACAAAGACGACGAGTAGATTAGAAAGAAGGATTTATTAACTATGAAATATAATAAAATCAGAAAAAAATGGATATAGCAGATGGACCAGGAGTAAGGGTATCTATATTTATGCAAGGCTGTGCATTTAATTGTAAAAATTGCTTTTAACCCAGAAACACACGATTTCAATGGGGGAAAAGAATTTACAGATGCAACTATTGACAGAATAATGGAGCTTTGCCAAAACGAAAATGTAGAAGGATTATCAATTTTAGGTGGAGAGCCAATGCACCCAAATAATATAGAGGGAACAACAAAACTAGCTAAAACTTTTAAAGAGAAATTTCCAGATAAAAATTTATGGGCTTGGTCAGGATTTAAATTTGATGACTATCTAAAGGACAAAGAGGTGTTAAAATATCTAGATGTTCTTGTAGATGGACAATATGTTGATGCACTTCACAATCCTAGATTGGATTGGAGAGGCTCAGAAAACCAAAGAGTAATTGATGTACAAAAGAGCTTGAAAAATGGAGAAGTGACAGCTTGGAAGAGTGCTTCTTAATTGAAGCTATACTGTAAGAGGTTGGAGAATAATTATAATTATTTTCCAACCTAATTTGTATTCAAAGGAAGGAATGAATTAAATATGAAAAAATATTAAAATATTCGCATGTCCTACAGCAGAAGAGTTTACAAAAGAAGTATGTAAAGAATTGGATTTACCAATGGGAAAAGTTGAATGCTATAAATTTGCAAATGACAACAACTTTATACAATTTAAAGAAACAGTAAGAGAACAAGATATTTATTTGATACAAACAACAGAACCGCCAGTTAATGAAAGAATAATGGAATTACTTATTATGATTGATGCTGCCAAAAGAGCATCAGCACACAGAATAAACGTAGTACTTCCATATTTTATATATTCAAGATCAGATAAAAAAGGATCAACCAAGAGTACCTGTAACAGCCAGATTATTTGCAGAACTTCTAGAAGCAGCAGGAGCAAGTAGAGTGATCACCTGCGATTTGCATAATCCGGCAATTCAAGCATATTTCAATATTCCATGTGATAGATTAACAGGGCAACACATATTACAAGCATATTTTGACGGAAAAGAAATTGAAAACAAAGTAGTAGTAGCAACAGATGCAGGAAGCTCTAAAAAGCATATAAATACTCAATGTATTTCAAATGTCCTATGGCGTTAATAGATAAAAAAGAAGAACTGGCAATGACGATAAAGCAGTAGCAGCAAACATTATAGGAGACATAGAAGGAAAAACAGCATTAATATTTGATGACGAGGTAAGCACTGCCGGAACTATGGTAGAGGCAGCTAAAAATTCTACAAGAGCACGGAGCAAAAGAAATATACGCAGCATGTACTCATGGAGTCTTATGTGGACCTGCAATAGAGAAAATTAAAAACTCACCAATAAAAGAATTGATAATTACAAATACAGTGCCATTAACCACAGAAAAACAAACAGACAAAATCAAAGTTTTATCTATTGCACCCACTATTTGCAGAAGCTATAAAAAGAGTAAATGAAGCACAACCACTAGGCGATTTGTTCGATTTTGATAAATAGTACAAGTATTTTTTAGAAAATTTTATATAAATATTGACAAATTTACCCAATACAGTTATAATAATTAACGTAAAAATAATAATTTTCAGTTAAAATCCCACACGTAAGAGTGTAACTACTGAAGGGAGGGGAACAAAAATGTCAGAGGTTAAAGTTAATAACGGAAATATAGAAGATGCCTTAAAAAGGTTTAAAAGACAATGTGCTAGAAACGGAGTATTACAAGAAGTAAGAGAAAAAAGAGAGCATTATGAAAAACCAAGTGTAAAAAGAAAAAGAAAAAATCAGAGGCAGCAAGAAAAAAGAAAATTTTAAAAAGTAAGAGATGGATTGAAAGTTATTAGAATTTTTCAATCCATTTTTGCTTAATAGGGAGGTAAATGTATGTTAAAAGAAAAATTGTTAGACGATTTAAAAAACTCTATGAAAGAGAAAAAATGTAATTAGAAAAAATGTTATCCAAATGGTTAGAGCTGCTATTCTACAAGTTGAAAAAGACAAACAAATAGAAGTTTCAGATGACCAAATAGTTGAAATAATTGCAAAAGAAGCTAAAAAAAGAAAAGATTCAATTGTAGATTATGAAAAAAAGTGGAAGACAAGATTTGCTAGACCAAATAAACCAAGAAATTGCTATACTAGAGGAATACTTACCAGAACAATTATCTGCAGAAGAAATAGAAGCAAAAGTAAAAGAAATAATTGCTGAACTAGGCGCAACATCCATGAAAGAAATGGGCTTAGTAATTGAAAACTGCAAAAGAAAAAATTAGGAGCATCAGCAGACGGAAAAACAATAAATGAAGTTGCTAAAAAATTATTACAATAATTTCCAAAAAAATATAAGGAATTATTTAAATTAGTTTGACATATAATAAAAAAAAGTAGTATACTATGTTTAACACAAGTTATCAATGAAGTCAGATAGCTTTCGAACTAAATGGGTTGCAACATTTAGTTCATTTTTTTAAAAAAAATAGGAGAGCAGTTGCATACTCTCCTATTAGATTATTTCTAATCTTTTTTTGTCATCTGCATCATCATTATATGTACTAAGTAACAAAACCATGAGTTTCAGATTAAATCAAATGAAGTCATATAACTTTCCTCCTTTCCAAAGATTTCCTTTGCAAAAGGATACGACCATTATATCAACAATGAGTAACAATTACAATACATCTTACAAATTTTACCAAATAATTTTAAATCGCAAATCTTAAAAATGCTCTTGAATAATTTTCCAAAATTAGATTATAATATACATGAATTAAAAAAGAAAAAGAGGAGAAAGAATGAATTATCAAAAACAAGAAATAAAACCAGGTATAACTTTACACCAAATTTATACTGAAAACTATAAAACAAACTTAAACGCAATATTTTTAGCCACACCACTAAAAAAAAAAAGAAAATGTAACTTTAGATGCTCTGCTTACAGCAGTATTAAGAAGAGGCACTAAAAACATACCATCACAAGATTTAATTAGTCAAAAATTAGAAATGCTATATGGAGCTAGTTTTGACTGTGGTGTTGAAAAAACAGGTGACAACCACATTATGAAATTCTATTTAGAAACACTAAGTGAAGAATTTCTACCATCTTCAGAAAATATATTAAAAGAAGCAATGGATATTTTAACAGACATAATATTTAATCCATTAATAGAAGTTAACAAATTTAAACCAGAATATGTTGAAGGGAAAAAGAAGAATCTAAAACAAATTATAGAAGCCAAAATAGATAACAAAAAGCTAGATATGCTTATGACAGATGTATTGAGGAAATGTTTAAAGATAAACCATATGGATTATATAAATATGGTTATATAGAAGACCTAGAGAAGATAACACCAGAAGAATTATATAACTACTACAAAACATTAATAGATAACTGTAAAATTGATATATTCTATTCAGGCACTATAGATAAAGAAAAAAGTAAAACAAACTATAGAACAAAATGAAAACATTAAAAAACTAAATGCTAGAAAACCTGAGTATATTGTAAACAATGAAACAACTGAACAAATAGAAATTAGAGAGCCAAATATAATAAATGAGAGTATGCAAGTAACACAAGGAAAACTAGTAATGGGCTTAAATATAAATGAAACAGCAGAAGATAGTAGATTTATATCTGCTGTGTATAATGCAATACTAGGTGGAGGAGCAAACTCGAAATTATTCCAAAATGTACGTGAAAAAGCAAGTTTAGCATATACAACAGGATCAAACTATAATAGAACTATAAAAATTGTATATTTATTCGTGCAGGAATTGAAATACAAAATTATCAAAAAGCTTTAGATACAATAAAACAGCAACTAGAAGATATGAAAAATGGTAATTTCACAGATAAAGACATCAAAGACAGTAAAGAACTAATAATAGCTTCTATTGAAGGAATATCAGAAGAACAAGATACAGAAATAACCTATTATTATGGACAAGAATTAGCTAATAGATTTGTAGACTTAAAAAGAATACATGGACAAAATAAAAGCAGTAACAAAAGACCAAATTGTTAAGCTAGCACAAAACATAAATATCAATACCATTTATTTTTAAAAAAGACTAAGGGGTGAAAAAAGATGAAAATTATAGAAAGTTCAAAAATTAAAAGAAAAAGCATATGTTGAAAAACTAGAAAGCGGTATGCAAGTAATTATAATACCAAAACAACATACAAAAAAAGAAATATGTAATATGGGGAACACACTTTGGTTCAATAGATAATCACTTTATAATGCCAAAAACAGGAGAGGAAGTATATATACCAGATGGAGTAGCACACTTTCTTGAACATAAAATGTTTGAACAACCAGATGGAACAAATAGTTTAGATACTTTAATGGCACTTGGAATTGATGCAAACGCATATACAACAAATGACCACACAGCATATCTATTTGAATGTACTGATCATTTTGAAGAAGGCCTAGATGAGCTTATGGACTATGTGCAACATCCATATTTTACAGATGAAAATGTTGAAAAAAAAAAAAAAGGTATAATAGGCCAAGAAATAAAAATGTATGATGATGATCCTGGCTGGCAATTATATATGAATGCTCTAGACTGTATGTATAAAGAAAATCCGATAAAAATAGATATAGCAGGAACAGTAGAATCAATTAGCAAAATAGATCCAGATGTATTGTATAAATGTTATAACACATTTTATCATCCATCAAATATGACAATGGTTGTATGTGGAGATTTTGAACCAGAAAAATTGTTGGAAGAAATTAAAAAAACGTTTATTACCAAAAGAAAACCAAGCAGATATAAAAAGAATATATACTGCAAAAGAAGATAAAATAAATATGCCAGAAAAAATAGCTCAAATGGAAGTAAGTACACCAATATTTATGATGGCATACAAAGACATTGAAAACAATCAAGAAGCGGCAATCAAAAAACATATAGCTATTGAAATATTGTTAAATATAATCATAGGCAAGAGCTCGAAACTATATAAGGAATTATATGAAGAAGGATTATTATTAGCACAACCAGATTTTGATTATGAATTTAGTGCACAATATGCACACACATTGATATCAGGAGCTTCAAAAGAACCTAAAAAAAAAGTTGCTCAAAAAGATAACTGATAGAATAGAACAACTAAAACAACAAGGATTAGATGATGAAGAATTTGAAAGAGCAAGAAGAAAACTTTATGGTGATTATGTTATAGAGTACAATAGTGTTGCTAATATAGCTAGAATGTTTTTAGCAGATACTATGAAAAAAAAAAGTTCAAAGCTTTGACTATATAGAAGAATTTGAAACTGTAACAAAAAGAATATACACAAAATATTTTAAATGAAATGTTCAAAAATGAAAATAAAGTATTGTCAATAATTGAACCTAATAAATAATATTAATATCTCTCCGAATTCTGGAGAGATTTTTTTTGTCGAATTTATACAAATAAAATGCACAAAAATAGCATAAAAAAGCAATTTAATAAATCGACACAGATAATGTGATATGTTGTAAAATAATGTAGAAAAATGTCGAACGAAAAATTGGCAAAATACCACAAAATAAGTAAAAAACAATTGACTATTATGTAAAAATATGGTATTTTAAATATATACAAAAGAAAAAATAAAAAAAGGAGAGTGATTTTTTATGTTAAATGATGAAATTTGTAAATTAAAGGGAAAGATTAAACAACAGCATTCTTAATGGAGAAGACTATAGTATTACTTATCAAATTAGCGTCGAACTAGATGAACTAATTGCCTAGAGAAAATATTATAGCATGGAAATTAGATCACCCCAAAAGAAACACTAGGAAAATGGAATTGGTAAAGGGATAATTTACTTCTTTGAAATATATAAATTAATACAAGGAACACCTATTAGTAGAGGGTTCCTTGTATTAATTTACTTAAAATTATTACAAAAACATTACATTTTCGTTACATTTGTATTAAAATAATGCCAAAAATAGAAATATATGCTATATTAGTACTTGAAAAATGTGCAAAAAATCAGTTATAATATATAAAATTGTACGTTTACAGGAGAAAAATATGATAAAAAATAATAAATTAGTGATAATAGCAATAGTATTTTTTAATATTAATATTATTTGCTATACCAACATATAGTATTGCAACAGGAAATCCTATAGATAATCCTGGAAACTATAAACCAGGAGGAATTTCTTCTACAGATTCAGATAAGATAGTGAATAGGGTAAATCCCATTTTAGGAACAATTACTGTAATAGGAATAGTTATATCTGCTATTACATTAACTGTATTAGGAATTAAATATATGATTGGAAGCGTGGAGGAAAAAGCTGAGTACAAAAAAGTATGATACCATATATAATTGGGGTAGTGCTTTTACTAGCAGCATCTACAGCTGTTGGATTGATTGCAAAACTTACACAAGATGCAATAAAATAATGTATTGCAACATAATAATAATTATAGTATAATAAAAAAAAGGAGAACGAATTATGAAAAGAAAAAAATATTCTTTATTTTAATAATTTTTTATATTAATGATTTGTTCTACACATATTGTACAAGCTACAACTATATCTAATATTATTCAGGGAGCAGACGGATTTATAACTAATGGATCATCATCTGATATGATAGCAGGAGATAAAATAAAAAAATTTATCAGATATAATATATAATGTACTACTCATACTAGGAACGGTAATAGCTGTAATTGTTGGATCTGTATTAGGAATACAATTTATAACAGGTAGTGTAGAACAAAAAAAGCAAAAAAGTAAAAAGACTCTTTAATTCCATTTGTTATTGGATGCGTAGTTATCTTTGGAGCGTTTGGAATTTGGAAGTTAGTAATAACTATTTTAAGATAAATTTGATTTTAAAATTGTTTTCATAAATGAAACATTTATATACAATAAAAAAAAAATAAGAAGGAGGATAAACTATGAAAAGAACAATTAAGTTAGCAAGTGTTCTATTATTAATTGCAGTAATTTCTATGACATTAACTACTATGGTTAGTGCTAATGGTGGTATTGATGCAACCAATATAGCAGGAGGCCTAAAAGGAACTACAAGTAATGCACAAAATGATGTAACAAAAATAGGAAATCAATTAATTGGTATTATTACAACAGTAGGTGTAGTAGTAGCTGTTATTATACTATTAGTTTTAGGTATTAAATACATGATGGGTAGTGCTTCAGCAAAAGCAGAATACAAAGAGACAATGATTCCATACCTAGTTGGTGCAATATTAATCTTTGGTGCATCTGCAATTACAAAAAAGTTGTAGTAGGATTAGCACAAGGAATCACAGGATAATATTACAGAAACATTACAAAAAAATATTACAATTATATTAAAAAGTGCATTTTTTATGCACTTTTTTTTATTTTGTAGTTACATTTTTCGATAATATTTGATATAATATATATTGAGTAGAAATAGAGATATAGATAAACAAAGGAGGAAACATAATGGGCACATATAATTTACCCAGAAATGTAAAAGGAGAAAATAGAATTCTGTTTATATTTTCTACCAAGAGCTTAATATATACAGTTGTTGCAGCAGGTGTTGGACTTATATTTTACTTTGCATTTAAATGGTTAAATATGACAATGGTTGGAATTATTATAATGGCCTTGTTCGCACTAATTGGTTTTGGAGTAGGAACATTAAAAGTTCCGGAGATAGCCAAATTTGAATTTAGTAAAAAACCGGAGGAGAGAACATAGATGACATTATAAAAAGGGCAATAATGTTCAAAATGAAAGGCAAGAAGCTATACGTGTACAAGGAGGGAAAAAGTGATGAGTAATATAAGTGTTGATGCAATAACAATGGTTTTAATAGCAGTTTTAGTGGTAATGTTTGTGCTATTAGCAATATTCTGTATATTATATTTCAAATCAAAAAGTAAAAAAGAAGAAGATAAGATAATATCAGGAACTGATTCAAAAGAATGCAAAAGCGGGACAAACAACAAAAACATATGCAATAGAATCAGTATTTGATTTTATGGAATTTGATAAAATTGAAGATAACATGGTTATAACAAAAAAATGGGACAAAATATGTAATGGTTGTAGAGTGTCAAAGGAGTTAACTATGATCTTATGTCATCAGTAGAAAAGAATGCAGTTGAGGAAGGATTTATCCAATTTCTAAACACATTAAGACATCCTGTACAAATATATACACAAACAAGAACAATAAACTTGGAGAATAGTATTCAAACATATCGTAACAAGGTGCAAGAAATAGAAGAACAAACTTGAAAAAGAGAAATTACAATATGATAAGATGGTTAATTCGGGAAATTATACAGAAGAAGAAATAAAAGCAGCATTTTATGAATTAACAAAGACGACGAACTTGTACGAATATGGAAAAAGATATAATTTATTCAACAGAAAGAATGAGTTTAAATAAAAACGTATTAAATCAAAAAAATATTATGTAGTTATTCCATATTATCCTGAAGAATTAGGGAGAGAATAATTTTGATAAACAAGAAATAACAAATATGGCTTTCTCAGAATTATATACAAGAGCACAATCAATTATTAGAACATTAGAGTATGTGGAGTAAATGGAAGAGTGCTTAATTCAAATGACTTGGTTGACTTGTTATATGTAGCATATAACCGTGATGATGCAGAAGTATATGGAGTAGATAAAGCAATAGAATCTGGTTATGACGAGCTATACTCAACAGCTCCAGATGTAGTAGACAAAAAAGATGAGAGCATTAAATGAACAAATAGAAAGAAAAGCATTTGATAAAGCAAATGAGAAAGTAATAGAAGCAAAATCAGAGAAGGAATTGGCTTATGAAAAAAAAGAAGAGTCAATGGATGATTTGATAGATCAAATGGCAAAATTGATAATTTCTCAAAATAAACAGATAGTAGGAAAAGATATAGCAGAAAGTGCAATAGAAAAAGTAAATCAAGATACAGCAAAAAAAGAAGAGGAAGACCTAAAAAAGCAAACTACAAATGTAGAAGGAGGTACAGAAGATGGGCAAGAAGAAAAAACAAAGAGAAGAAATGATACAAAATCAGCATAGTGATTATACAAAACCAGCAGAGTATAAAAATTTTAAAAAAAAAAAAAACAATAAAAGAGTTGATTGCTCCATCAGGAATAGATACAAGTAACATAGAATCACTTAGAGATAATATCAAATGTTACAAGATATGCAAGAAGCTTCTTTGTATCAAGTTTACCAAGAATGTACATTCCCAGAATTATTTAGAGATATGTATCTGTTTGGAGATATAAATACATCAATATACATAAATCCAATTCAAGAATCTAGATCACAAAATGAATTAAATAGAGTTATAAATGAGCTAGAAACAGAAAGAATAGTAGCAGCAGATAGAGGAAATATAAATAGAGAAAGTACATTAGGACAAAAGAGATTTGAAGCAGAGCAATTAAGAGATGAAATAGCAGCAGGATATAACAAACTTTATGAAGCATCAATTGTAGCAACACTATTTGCATATAGTTTGGAAGACTTGGACAAATATACAAAATTATTAGCAACAGAAATGTCAAAATCTTTAGTAAATATAAAGAGTGCATGGGCAATGCAAGAAGATGCATTTAAATCAAATTTACCTTTAATAGATGATAAAATAAAAAAAGTACATACATTTGACCGTAGATCAATGGGAACAGTATTCCCATTTACAACATCAGAAGTTGGACATCCATCAGGAATACCATTAGGAATAAATAAACAAACTGGGGTACCAATATTATTTGATAACTTCCATAATTCATTAACAAACTATAACATGGTTATATTTGCTAAGTCAGGTGCTGGTAAATCAGTTACAATGAAAACATTAATTTCTCGTTCAGCAGTATTAATGGGAATACAAAGTCTAGCACTAGATGCTGAAGGTGAGTATAGTATAGTAGCAGAAAGTTTAGGTGGAATAAACGTAGTACTTTCACCAACTTCAAAAAAACAGTTATCAACATATTTGATATTGAAACAGAGGTTGCAAAAGATGAAATCACAGGAAGAGAAAGATTAGTACTTAATGTTGAAAACAAAGTAGAAGACGTAACACAAGCCTTACTTACAATGGCAAGAGGAAGTACAAGAAGCCAAGAAGTAAATGAGCTTACAAAACAAATTATAGCAGAATCAGTTGCAGAGGAATATGCAGCACATGGAATAAATTCAGATCCAAACAGTTTATATCAAGCTTCAAGTAATAGGTTAGATGGAAATATGCTTTGGAAAAGATAAAAAAAGAAATGCCAACAATAGGATCTTGGTATAGAAGAATACAAAACAAAGCATCGGAGAATACAAACAAAGACTATAGCTTCCATTATAGCTATTTACTAAAAGTTATGAAACAATACATAAGAGAATATGATGGACAGATGGCATATTTTGATGGACAATCTACCTTTGATTTATTAGATGGTACGTTGTTTATCAATCTAGCTATATCACAACTAGAAGAAAGATTTGCAAGACCACTAGCACAACAAATTTTGCTAGCATGGATTTGGGAAAAATATGTTAAGAAAAACAGTGAAGATAGAACAAAAGCAGCAAAGAAGAGGGTACTAGTGGATGAGGCGTGGATGCTTTTTACCATACCCAGAGGCAGTAGATTTCTTAAATACAATGGCAAGACGTGCCAGAAAAAAAAAGAAATGTATCTTTGGCAATCATTTCACAAAGATTCCAAGATTTCTATGAGAAACCAGAAGCACAGGCGGTATTAACATCATCAGATACAAAAATTATTCTTAGCACAAGATAAATCAGAAATACAATACTTAAAAGAAGTATTTAAATTAAGCGAAGGAGAAGCAAACTTCTTAATTACATGTTTTAAGGGAGAAGGATTACTAAAAGTAGGAGCAGATAGTGCAATAATACAAATAAAACCTACAGCGAAAGAGTTTGAATTTGTTGAAACAAACTTAAATAAACTAGCACAGATGAAAAGCAAAAAAGAGAAGACAAGAAATTTATTAGGGGGAAAGTATGAAGATTTTTACGAAAAAAAAGGAATAACTCAAAAGATAATAATGATAGTATTAATCGCAATACTCTGGAACTTTGTATTTCCTACATTTTCGAGAGCTGACGTGTTTGGTATTTTATTTGACCCGATAACAGACTTAGTTACAGGACTCGGAGACACAATATTATCTTTGTTACAAGCATATTTATACAATGGAAAATATGATATATCTGCTGGTTTAGGAAATATATTTTATAAATGCAGGATGGTTCAAAAACAATCAGGATCAGTTCCCAGAAATGAAATTTAATAAACCTAGTGGGGTAGATACTGTAGAAATAGATGATTCAAATTTTGATCAAATAAGTTTAGCATCTATATTAACAACTATAGTTTCACCTGTGGCAGGAGTAATAACAATAGGAATAGATGCTTTAACAGGAGCCAATTATTTTATTCCAACAATTCAATATTCTGTTGATAAAATATTTGCCGGAAAAGTACCTGCATTTGATATAAACTTTATTCAACCAAAAGATTGGGGAAACGATAAACAAAATAGTATTTCAATAGCTAGACAGATAAGTGGTGTTATAGCAAAATGGTATGTATCATTAAGAAATTTAGCAATAGTAATGTTATTGTCAATATTAATTTAGATAGAATTAGAATTATTATCAGCAGTTCAGCAGATGATAAGGCAAAATATAAGCAAAGACTATTTGACTGGCTTGTAGCAATATGTTTAATATTTTTTTATGCATTATATAATGACATTTACTGTATCGATAGTTCAAATGTTTAATGATACAATTGGTGACGCAGCAACATCTATACCAGTTCATATTAGTGGAAGTGATATATCATATAATACTGACTTATTAGGACTTGTAAGACTACAGATTCAATACAAAGAAATAGGACCAAAATTTGTATATTTAGTATTTTATGTTGCATTATTAGTATATACATGTAAATTTACTTGGATATATATGAAGAGGACTGTAACAATGGCATTTTTGACAATTATCGCACCATTAGTTGCAATTACATATCCAATAGATAAAATGAATGATGGAAAGGCACAGGCTTTTTAATGCTTGGCTAAAAGAATACATATTTACGGCATTATTACAACCTTTTCACTTGATTATATATACAGTATTAGTTGGCTCAGCTTTAAATTTAGCAACACAGAATATATTATATTCAATACCAGTAATAGCATTTATAGGCCCTGCAGAAAAGTTGCTACGTAAATTCTTTGGATTTGATAAAGCATCAACACCTGGAACTTTAAGCCAAGCAGGAGCAATGTTTGGTGGTGCAGCTGCATGGAATATGTTGAAAAAAGGTGTTGGATTTATTGCTGATAAAAAGAGGTGGAGGAAAAAAGTGGCTCAAGTGGGGGAAATGGTGTGAGAACTAGAGGTGGAAATGCGGTTGAAGATCAAAATGCACCAGATGGATATGATGCTTTTGCAAGAACACAAAATGCTACAGAAGAAACAGAAAACGCCAATAGAAATGGAAATGGATCTAGCTCTAGATCTAGCTCTCTGGATTCGGATGATGACTATGGAAATAGAGCATTCCTACCACCAGAAGAAAATAACGCTCAGTCACAAGAACAAGGAAATTGGGACAATAATGATATGTACTTGAATCCTGAAAGTTATTCAAATGATTACTCAAGTGCAAATAGTACAAATGGAGCTAATGCTACAGAGGAAACACTTGGACAGAATGAATCAATACCAGATAGAACAGTTGAAACAAATAGTGAGGAAAAAGAGAAGAAGATATTTAAGAGGAGCATTAATAACACCAGTAGGAATAGGGGCAGGAAGAAGCATTAAGAACTTTGCAAGTAGAAAATTTGCTAATGGAAGATGGAAGGGAACTGCTTTAAGTGCTGGAAAAGAGTGCTTTAAGATTTGCAGGAAGAGCAGCAGTGGCAGGAACAGTAGGAGCAATAGGAGTCGGAATGGGAATAGCAGGAGATGATTTAGAAGATGTACTAAAATATGGAGCAGCAGGTGGGGCATTAGGCTATTCAATAGCACCAGGAGTAGGAAGAAGAATTGCTAATTCGAACTTAGCACAATCTATAAAAAGCGGAAACAGGAAAAAGCAATGCATGGATCTGTAAATGCAGCAGAGATAGTGGCACAAACGAATGAACTATATCAATCTGGAGAACTTAGAGATTGGGCACAAGAAACATTTTTTTAGACAAAGATGGAAATAAACCTACTGGCCAAACACTAAATGATTTAGAGGATAGAGCAATAGGACATTACAATGATGGATTTACAGATAAAGGTGACATTAAGAAAGTAATGAAGTTAGAAGATAAAATAAGAAATGAGTTGCAAGAGAATTTATCAGATGAAGAAGCAAATAAGCAGGCACGAGTTATGTCTGAAACTATAGGAAAAATAGCAAAGGACATTGAACCAGGTAAATTATCAAATTCAAATTATGTAAACGGAAAAATTCAAGAATTTGAAAAAAAGGAATTAGCAAAGCAAATCCAGAGTTAAGTAGTGGTGAAGTTAAAGCTAATGCTACACAAATGATGAATTACATAATGCAATACTACAAGAAACCTTAATAATTAAATAATAAATGGAGGCTATGATTGTAATGAGAAAAAATTATTAGATATTGGAATCAAAATAGAAAGCAAATAATAATAGTAATTGCAATTATAGCTTTTATTATTATTATGTTACAAGTAGTAAAATGAGCTATTAAAACCAACAAAAGAATCAAATCAAAATAATAACAATTCCACTATATCAGATTTGCAAAAACCAACGCAATCAGCGATAACAGGCCAAAATGTGACAGAAGAAACTTCTAAGGAGAATACTGATATAATAAAAAGTTTTATTGATTATTGTAATAGCAGTGAAATGGAAAAAAGCATATGATTTACTTTCAAATGACTGCAAAGAAGAGTTTGGCAACTTGAACACGTTTATAGCTGACTATTATAAAAGGAATTTTAAAACCAAAAAAACATATAATTTAGACTTTATGTTTAGTGAACAGGGGTCATATACATATAAAGTGACATATTATGAAGATGATTTGTTGGCAACAGGAGGAACAACAACAAATAAGAACTTTGAAGATTATATAACAATAATAAATCAAAATGGAGAAAGAAAGCTTAACATAAATAATTTTATATAAAAAAGCAAGAGATTAACAAAACACAGGCGACAGAAGCAATACAAAATAACAATAAAGAATAAAAAGAGTATATAGAAGTTATGAACAATATAAAATTTTAATAAAAAATAATACTAAAAATACAATTTCAATTAGTGATGGAGAAAACAGTGAGGATATTTACTTATTAGACAAAAATGAAGCGAAATATGTAGCATTTATACATGAAATTCCTTTTAGAGAATTTATCTATAAAACCAGTGAGAACAACAGAATTAGATATTACATTTAATAAGATATATTATACATACAGAAATATAGAAAAAAATACAATTTAATAATATATGTTTAGACCAAGAAAATAACATTAGAACAATTATGATGATAAAAATCCAGTAAATAAGGTGGTGAGATAGTGGACGAAGAACAAAACAATGAGCAGAACCTAGGACAAAAAGCAAGTCAAGATATTCAAGATACAACAAATGCAGTAAAAGATGGAGCGGACTTAGCCAAAAATGTATCCACTGGAAATGTTCTAGGAGCAGTAAAAGATGGTGTAAAGAAAAGCTTATTGGAAACAAAAAGTTAGAAGAACAATATTAGTATTACTGTTAATACCAATAATAGTTATTGTTGCACTAGGAATGTCTCTGTTTAGTGTTTTTGGTACTATTGGAGATACTATTCAAAAATGTAGTCCATTCATTTATAGACCTTTTTTAAAATAGTTGATGATTGGGATGGTTCAATCAAAATAAAAGATGAGGATATAAAGCAAAGTAATTAAAAGAAATTGAAAATCTGGGATTTGATATGGACGATTTGTGGCTACTGGGAGATATAGAAAAAGAAGACACGGATAATGAAGAAACATTAAAGAAAAAAAGCAAGAAGAAGCAGCGAAAAAATACATAAGAAAATTTTTAGAGGCACAACTTGTAACAGAAACACCTCACTATGAACCAGTGATTGCAAGTGGTAATGCATATAACCAAAAAAACATATGGACAAGTATACATATATAGAGCAAATGATCAGGAATATATAAATGAAAATTCGAAAGCAACTCCTATGTCGTGGATGTCATATTCGACGATGCAAGAAGAGCAGCAAAAAAACAATGAAAAAGGATTAAATGCTATAAAAAATCATTATTCAATAGATGATGAAGGTAAACTAGTAATAGCACAGTGGACAAAAATAGAAACTACGGGAAAAGCCGATGAAGTTATAATTAGTTTAAAACATATAGATTATAAAAGTGCTATCTCACAATATACTACTCAATGAACTTTTTTTATATATTTAACTATGGTATCACAAAATCCTGAATTTGTATCTGCAGTTACAGATATGGTGAAGAATAGTAGAATAGAATTAACAATTATGGATACAAAAACTGTAAATGTAGAAGAGGAAAAATATAGTTTTACAAGAAATACTAAAACAACTCATGAAACAAAGAGACAGGGAGTAGTAATAAATACATATACAACTAGTAGAAGTAGAGGAGTAGAACAAACTACTACGACTACTACAACTACAGTTGTTCCTACACCTAAAATAACTTACGCAAAAACATGGTTCAGTGAACAAAGAATAACATATAAAATAGCTAACCAAGACCCTTATCATAATTATGAAAAATATACAGAAAATGAAGATTCATCTCTTGCAGATGATGCAGAACCTGGAGATCCACAAGCAAATGGTTCTACCAGTTGGAACACTAACAAATGTAGAGAAATCACAACTGATGTAACAGGAACAACATATAAAGAAGAAACAAGAGGAAATGTAATAGATAAAACAGGCGAAAAGGGTAGTAATGGTGTAACACAAGATTCATATAAAAATGAAAGAAGACAAGTAAAAAACAATTTTACAGTTGATGACAAAACAACATTTCTAGGACTATTAGATGACTACTTTAAAATTCAAATTCAAATAGATATGAAGCAGCAGGAAAAACAAAATATGGTAGGTGGAGCTGAATGGCTATTTGGCTTAATGGAAAAAAAAGACGGAAGATTACAAAACCTAGAACAAGTCATGAGATATGTTATGTATAAATATACAGGCAAAAGAGTATGGAGTAAAAAGAGCTTGACCTTAGTATATTTAATATAAGAGACTTCTCAGATCTTACATCAGTAGGACTAAAAGTAAAAAGTTGGAGAAACAGGAGCACCAGAAGCACTTACTAAACAACAAATAGAAGAAATTATAAGTAAGAGATTTTCAGGAGAGGCATATAACAACTTAATGAGTGCTATAGATGCATTTATGGAAATTCAAAATAGATATCATGTGAATGCAGTTTTTGCTATAGCAGTTGCGCAAAAAAAGAATCAAGTTGTGGAGTAAACTGGGCAGCGATAGATCCATCAACACATAATTGGTACAGTATCAGAGGAGACTATAATGGTAACTCTATAGATGGTTGGAGAAAATATCCAAGTTTTAAAGAAGCCGTAAATGACTTTGGTAAATTGATTGGAACAAGTAGTTATTATTTCGGTGGAGGAAATATTACTATAGGAAACATTGGAAAATCTTATTGCCCACCGGGAGATGAATGGTCAAGGGAGTTTCGCAGTTTGTTAAAGAAATGTATGAAAGCATAGGAATTACAATTTATGCAGTAGGTGGAAACGAATTACAGGCAAAAGTTGTTGAGGTTGCACAAAATTCAGCATCATATGGTATATCAGCTCAAGCCGGATACTGTCAAGCATGGGTATATCAAGTATATTATAAAGCTGGAGCATGTCCTGCTGGCACATCAGTTTGCTGTGCGGTACATGCTGGACAAAAATGGGGAGTATCAACAGATTGGTCTCAAATACAAGTTTGAGCTACAGTATATGGATATTCTGGAAGTAAATATGGACACGTTGGAATATACATTGGTGATGGAATTGTGGCACACAATGTTGGAGGAGTTGCATTTACAGACTTAGATGAATGGATAAAAACATATAAGGGTGTTTGTTGGGGATGGAATGGAGTAGACTTAACAGGAGGAGCATATCCATTTACACCAGGACTAATAGTTGCAAAACCATCGTGCAGAGTAGAATTGCATATTAAATAATTTTAGAAGTGGAGAATAATTATGAAAAAAATTATTGCGGTTATTATATCCATAATAATTATTATTACTATAGTGCTAATAATTTTAATAACAAGCAACAATAATAACGTGAATAATAATGAGGAAGGAACTATAGAGGGAAAGTCTGATATAATAACTATAACAAATGGAATGGTTGTAGAATATCCAGATAACAGAACTAATAGTTTTACAGCGAAACGATTGGCAGAGGAATATATAAACTATATTGTTGGAGAGAGAAAAGAGAAATTAATAAATATTATATCTAACAAATATGTACAAAAGAAAATATCACAATCGATAATGTGTTAGAGAAGGTAAAAGATGCAAATGTACAATATAGTCAAAATTATAAAGTAATTGTAAATAATATGTATGTAATAAAAGAAAGTATAAACCTAGAATCATATTTGGTAGATTTAACATATTGTAATTTAGATGCAAATAAAAATTATGAAATTAAATTAATAGTACAAATTGATATAGAAAACTTAACATTTTGTATAATGCCATATAAATACATTCAAAAACTTGGATATGATAAGTTAAAATTAGGAGATACATGTACAATTGAACATGAAAAAATAGAAAAAAAATCAATATAACATATATAAGATGACACCGATATCAAAAAAATAGTACAGCAGAAAGATATTTTAATATATTTTTAGAAAATCTAAAATATGATATGCAAAAATCCTATGAATTATTAGATACACAATACAAGCAAAATAAATTTAAAAATATAAACGAATATATACAATATGTACAAAATAACAAGCTACAAGAAAATGCAATTAAGTCATATAATGTTTATACTTATGATGATTACAACCAATATGTATGTATTGATAATCAAAACAGATATTATATATTTAATGAGAAAGGAATAATGAACTTTACGGTTATACTAGACACTTACACAATAGATTTACCAGAATTTACACAGAGAAATATACAAAAGCATCAGATGAAGAGAAAGTACTTTTAAATATACAGAAATGTTTTACAGCTATAAATGACAAAGACTATAGATATGTATATAATAAACTAGATAATACATTCAAAGCTAATAACTTTAAAACTTTAGCGGATTTTGAAAAAATATATAAATGCTAACTTTTTTGAAAAAAATAAAATATCTGCAAGTAATGCGAGAAAACAAAGTGAAGTATATCTATATGATATAAAAAAATAAGTAACATTGATGGAACTAGTAGCATAACAAAAAACGTTTGTAATGCAATTGAAAGAAAATACAGATTTCGTAATGTCATTTGGAGTATAGAAAAAAAAACTTGTGAAGATTTATTCTTCACAAGTTTTTCATTATATGATATAATAGTAAAAAAAATAAGGAGATTAGTTATGGAACAAAAACAAGAAGAAGTAAAAAACAAACAATGGCAGGAATCTATACACAAATAGCAGAGAGGGAAGGAAAAGATACTGAAATTTCAAGTATAACATATTATAAAGAATTTACGTTTGATTCTGCAAGATTTATAGACAATGATATATTTATTACTAAATTACAAAGAACTAATGGAAAAAGAAAAGGCAGAAGTTTTTTGAAATATATAATAAAGATGGAGAATTGATTGCAACTGTAGATGAAAAGGGTAAAATTCAATTTACATCTGAGTATATTGAAAACTTAAGAGATGAATATAAAAAGAATTTTTCAAACTATTAAAATTGGAAGAAGCGGAGTTCGAACTACCAGAAGGATTAAAAGAAGAAGAGTTATTACTAGAACATGAAGAATTAAAAACAAGAAGTTGAGAAAAAAAGAGCAAAAAAAGATAAAAAAAGGATGAAAAAGTAGAAGATGAGCAAGAAGAAGAAAAAACAAGAAGAAGGAGTTGAAGAACAAGAAATTGCAATTAAAAAGGGAATTCCAGTAAATAATGTATTAATAGTTAGAGATAACAGCAATTTGTATAAAGATCATCCAGAAATAGAAAGAGGCTTAATTTTCAGTCGTGATAATGACGGAAAGGTAAAAAGCAGAATATATTGATGAAAATGGTGACTTACAGCCTTCTAAATATATTCAGCCATCAAACACTTCAATTAGACAAGAGACCATATCTATGGGAAGAGATGGCAACCCTATGACAAGAGAAACTCCACAGCAAGTAATGAGAACTCAAAACTTAACTAGAAGAGATCCAGACGTAAGAGATGTTAGAATAAATGTAAAATTTGATCAGTATGGATATTTAGACATAGAAGAAGCTAGACAGGGAAGAAATGGAGAATGGGCAGCACATGACATTGAGGTTAGAGGAAGAGACTATAATAGTGCAGAAGTAAATGAAGCAACATCCATGAAAACAGGAGTTGCGGATCCAGATAAAAAACTAGTTCATATGAAGCAGTGGAGAATATGGGAAAACCACAAGATGAGATTCAATATGATAGAACGTATTTAATGCAACATTCTGATGAAATAATAGAAAGCTTTATAGAGCAAGGATATCAAAAGCATGAAGCTGTGGCAATTTTTAATTATATGATAGGAGAAGAAGAATTAACAGAAAAGCAAGCTAAAGATAGAGTAAATGACGACATAAAAGAAGTAAAACAAGAAGAAAGAACAGAAGAAGAAGGAAGAAAGAACGCCTTGGGGAGATGCAGAAGCAAGAGATGCTAGAAGATAATTAAATTATTCATAAAACTCACCTTTATAAATATAATGTAAAAAAGGTGAGTTTTTATATGAAAAAGATAAAGGATGATTTTGGGGACAGGGGCAAAAAGCACCCCTTTAAAAATGATTATAATATAATAAAAAAGATAACATTTGCTTTTTTAATGTTTACTATATTATATATAAATACCATCTCCTACGCTAATATAGATGATAATGAAATAATAGATGTAGATGAGATAAAAAAAAGAGACAATTGAAACTGTTGCAAAAAATGCAGATGAACTAAAGCTAAATGCAAGAGTAGGTTTAATATTTGACAGAAATTCAAAAACGATATTATATGAAAAAACGGACTTAAGCAGGTTCCGATGGCAAGCACAACCAAGATAATGACAGCTATAGTAGTATTAGAAAATTCTAATCTAAATGATATTGTAACAATAAGTAAAAAGCGGCAGGAACTGGAGGCTCCAGATTGGGATTAAAAAGCAAATGATAAAATTACAGTACATGATTTATTATATGGACTAATGTTAAAGTCTGGAAATGATGCAGCCGTAGCTTTAGCAGAACATGTTGGCGGAGGAATAGAAGGCTTTGCAGACCTGATGAATAAAAAAAGGCAAGTGAAATGGGATTAATAAATAGTCATTTTGTGACTCCACATGGGTTAGATCAAGAGAAACATTATACAACAGCATATGAACTTGCATGTATGGCAGATTACGCACTTAATATACCAAAATTTAAAGAAGTTGTAAATTCAAAAAGGTTATAATATTACAATAAATGCCAGAAGCAGTTTAATAGGAAATACAAACGAACTATTAGGAAACCTAAATGGAGTGTATGGAGTAAAAACAGGTTTTACAAATGGAGCAGGCAGATGTTTAGTAACAGCATGTAAAAGGAATGATCTAGATATCATAACAATAGTGTTGGGTGCAGATACTAAAAAAAATCAGAACTTTAGACAGCATAAAATTGATTGAATATGCATATAAAAATTATGAAGTGATTGATATTGAAAAAAATATTAAAGAACAATTTGAAAATTGGAAATATTTAAATGAAAAGCGCATATATATAAATAAAGCAAAAACAAAAAAACATAGATTTAGAGATTGAAAACTTAGACTATTCCAAGATTGCAGTAAAGAGAACAGATATTGATAATGTGAAAATAGAGATAAATTCACTTTACTATTTAGAAGCACCAGTAGAAGAAGGCAGAGTCATAGGTAGCGCGAAAGTGCAAATAGCTGGAAAAAACAATAGCCAATTTAAGCATAAAGAATAAGCAAATCATAGAAAAAAAGAATATATTTGATTATTTTATAGATTTTTATCATTAGTACCGTGACTTTTTATGAAAATTTGTTATTATAAATATGCTTTGAAAAAAGCATATGCGGGAATAGCTCAGTTGATAGAGCGCTGCCTTGCCAAGGCAGAGGTCGCGGGTTTGAGCCCCGTTTCCCGCTCCATTTTTTATATTAAAAAATGGCACCTTAGCCAAGCTGCTGAGGTTGTTCGAACGCTAGTGAGTTACAACATCAGTATGCAGGAGAGCGCTAGCGAGTCGCTGGTAAGCAAACTTATTCGTGACTATAATTAAATATTTTTGGCGCCTTAGCCAAGCGGTAAGGCACGAGTCTGCAAAACTCTGATCATCGGTTCGATTCCGATAGGCGCCTCCAAAAAAAATGAAACTTAATAAAGTTTCATTTTTTTATTGCAATAAATTGATAAACTCTTACGGAAATCTAATAAAAGACATAGTAAAACTTAAAAAAACTTGAAAATGTTACAAAAATGTAATATAATTGTAATATAATGCATAAAAATTAAATTTTAAAATGGAAAATGTATATCCGTAAGTATAAAAAAATAGTGTTAAAAAACGCATGTAACATAGGAAAAAAACTGCTATTGACATTGATAAAATACGAAAGTAAAATATAAGTATAATATTATAACTAAAAGGAAGGTAAATCAATGAAAAGAAAAGGAATAATATTTATAACAATTTTGTTTCTAGTAACTTGTATGCTTAGCTTGTTTACTACAGTCAAAGCAGCTACAGGTAGTATGTATCTTAATATTAAACTATTGAGAAATTCAGGTTATGGATATAAACTTGCAAGCAATAACAAAAATGTATGGAAAAATTTATGAAACAGATGGAAATGGTAATGATAAAGGTTTAAACAGTACAATATATTGTTTAAAAGGTGGCCCTGGATTTGGTTCTAGTGATTATGTATCAGGAACACCACAAGAAACACATTACACACAATATTTTAATTTAAAAGATCCAAACAGTATAACACCAAATCAATATAAGAATGTTTTACCAGACACTTCAAGTAAAGGATATAAAGCATTGTTATGGATATTAGACAACTGTTATGTAGCACCAAAAACAAACCCAACAACAGAAGAAGCAAACAGAGCAGTACAAGACAAAAAGAATTTATTGAATGCTGCAGCAGCATATGCAGAAGAAGTTTCTAATACAGATGTAACAATTAATGAACTAAATCTATTAACAGATGATGATATAGATGCAGTACAACAAATAGCAGTATGGTATTATACAAACCCAGAAGGAGACCCATATCATGTTACAAGTATTGATTTTTGGTTAAACAGTGTACAAGGAACAGAAAATAGTACATTTAAATCAATGATCAACTTTGGAGATGATGGATGGGATAGAGCAAATGCTTGCCAAGCATTATTTGATTACCTGGTACAAACTCCACAAAAAAGCAGATTTCACATATACTATTGATAATAGTAACGTAACACCAAACCCAATAAAGATAGCTGATACAGATGCTAGAATTGTAAAGAATGGTGATAATTACATAGTTGGACCATTTAGACTACAAAGACAAGGAAATATAAATTATTCTTTTGATGCGAAATTTTTAGACCAAAATAATACTGTAATTTCAAGTATAACATTATTAGATTCAAACAAAGATCAAACAAATAAGTCAATCAAAAATTTAGTTGGAGAGGATTTTTACATTTCTGTACCAACAAGTGCAAATATTGAATCAATCAAGCTTGAAATATCTGGTTCATATACAACAACAAAATCAACATATTGGTCAGTAGAAAATCCAGATTCTGCTAAAGACCAACCAGTTGTAAAAAGTAGAAAAAAAAAGCAAGATAGATTTTAATGACAGTAAAACAGTTATAAAAAGAAGAGGAAAAAAATACTTTGACTTAGCATTAAGAAAATTCATTATATCAATAAAATGGTCAAGCACCATCAATTGATAGAACACCACAAATAGACGCAACAGAGTTAGCTAAACTAATTAGTGGAACTACAACAACAGCTAATAAAGTACATACTAAGGATCCATTAACAGTAAATAATGGTGATAAAGTAGTATACAAAATTAGAGTATATAATGAAGGAAAAATAGATGGTTATGCAACAGAGATTACTGATTATTTACCATCAGGATTAGAGTTTATACCAAGCTCAGAAAGTACAATAAATCAAACCTATGGATGGGCAAATCCATCAGGAGATGGAAAAACAATAAAAACAAGTTATTTGGCTGACAAATTAATTACAGCATTTAATGGAACAGAACTAAAATATTTAGATGTTGAAATTGAATGTAAAGTAGTAGCTCCAGCTCAATCAACAGACCAAAAACTAAAAAATATAGCAGAAATAACAGCACATAAAGATAAAGACGGAAATGAAAATGTAACTGATCGTGATTCACAACCAAACAATGTGGATTTAGATAATTATGATAGAACAAGCCAACAAGATGATGATGATTTTGAAGAATTAATAATGGGTGGAAAACATTTTGACTTAGCATTAAGAAAATTTATCATATCAATAAATGGTCAAGCACCATCAGTTGATAGAACACCTCAAGTAGATGCATCAGAATTGACTAAATTGGCCGATGGAACTATAACTACAGTTAATAAAGTACATCCAAAAGATCCATTAACAGTAACAACAGGCGACAAGGTAATATACAAAAATTAGAGTATATAATGAAGGAGAATTAGATGGTTATGTAACAGAACTTACAGACTATTTACCATCAGGACTAGAACTTGTACCAAATACAGAAAGTACAATAAATCAAACTTATGGATGGACAAATCCATCAGGAGATGGAAAAACAATAAAAAACAGCTTATTTAGCAGACAAACTAATCGAAGCATTTAATGGAACAGAATTAAAAAATATGTTGACGTGGAAGTTGAGTGTAAAGTAGTAGCACCTACTCAATCAACAGATCAAAGATTGAAAAATATAGCAGAAATAACAGCGCATAAAGATAAAGATGGAAATGAAACTGTAATTGATCGTGATTCTCAACCAAATAACGTAAACAAAGATAACTATGGTACAACAAGCCAAGAAGACGATGATGACTTTGAAGATTTAATAATGTTTGGAAAATACTTTGATTTAGCATTAAGAAAATTCATTACAGCTGTAAATAACAAAAGAAATTACAAATAGAGAACCACAAGTTGTCCTTGATGCATTAAAAGACGGAAGCTCAACAACAGCAACATATAATCATCCAAAAACACCAGTAAATGTATATAATGGTGACATAGTAACATATACTATTCGTGTCTACAATGAAGGTCAATTGGACGGGTATGTAACAGAAATAACAGACCATTTACCACAACAATTAGAATTTATAGTAGATGACGAACTAAATGCAAAAATATGGATGGATTTTATCAGAAGATGGAAGAACAGTAAAAACAAATATAACATCTTCTACAACATCAAGTTTTTGCAAGTAGAGACCAAATCTATGAAGATAGAACAAACAATACAGATAAAGTTTTATTAAAAGCATTTGACGGAAATGTATTAGATTATATTGATGTTAAAATTAAATGTAAAGTAAAAGACAATATTAGCTTATATGAAAAAAATAACAAATATTGCGGATATTACAGATTTCACTGATAAAAATGGAAATGCTATAATTGATAGAGACTCACAAAAATCAAATGTAGTATTACCAACAGATGAAACATTACCAGAATACAAAGATACAGAAATAGAACGTGGAGATACATACATTGCAGGACAACAAGATGACGATGATTTTGAAAAATTGATACTTAAAAAGTTCGATTTAGCATTAAGAAAATTCATCACAGGTGTAAATGAAAAAGAAATTACAAACAGAGCACCAGTATTTACAAAAACATCAGATGGCAAATATGAATATGTACATCCAAAAAGATCCAGTTGATGTAGCAAATGGAAATACAGTTATATACACATTAAGAATATTTAATGAAGGTAATGTGGCAGGATATGCTGAAGAAGTTAAAGATAATTTACCGGAAGGACTAGAATTCTTACCAGAAAACACAATAAACACTGCATTTAAATGGAAAATGTATAAAGAAGATGGAACTGAAACTACTGATGTAAAAGAAGCAAAATTTATTAAAACAAACTATTTATCTAAAGCAAATGAAACTGTTGAAGGAAATAATATATTAAAAGCATTTGATCCTGAAACAATGACAATGCCTGATTATAAAGATATAAAAATTGCATTTAAAGTAACAGAGCCAAATACATCTGATAGAATTATAATAAATACAGCAGAAATAGCTGATGACGCAGATGAAGATGGAAATGAAGTTGATGATATTGACTCAACTCCAGATAACAATGTTCCTGAAGAAGACGACCAAGATATAGAAAAAAATTAAAGTAAAAATATTTTGACTTGGCTCTAAAAAAAATGGGTAACAGAATCAATAGTAACATACAATGGAAAAACAACTGTTACTAAAACAGGACATACAGGGGATGAAAATCCAGAGCCACCAGCAAAAGTTGAAATTCGTCAAGACAGAATCAATAAAACTACTGTAAAATTTAAATTTAGTATTAAAGTAACGAATGAAGGCGAAATAGAAGGATATGCTAAAGAAATAATAGACTATATTCCAGAAGGACTAAAATTCGTTGCAGAGGATAATCCAAAGTGGAGATTAACAGATGATGGAAAAGTACTAACAGATCAACTAAAAGATGTCCTTATAAAAAAACCAGGAGAAAGCCAAACAGTAGAGATAATACTTACATGGATAAATGGAAAAAAATAACATGGGATTAAAAACAAACTGGGCTGAAATTTATGAAGATTACAATGAACATAATTCACCAGATATCGATTCAACACCAGGCAATAACAAAAAAGGAGAAGATGATATCGATGAAGCACCAGTTATCCTAACTACTGCAACAGGTAATGCACCTACATATGCTACACTTGCATTAGCATCAATAAGCATGATTGCAGGAGGAATAGTTTTAATCAAGAAATATGTAATTTAACAATAAAAATAATGCTAAAGTAATTTTAGCATTATTTTTTGTTTACATTAAAAAAGCGCTTGTGATATAATATTTTATGTGAAAATGTAACAAAGGAAGGTTGGACATATGAATCAAATTCTTGCTGTTGAAAATAAAAAAAGAAGGAAAAAAGTTAAAACTAAAAAATAAGAACTGGCAGACCAATAGAAATAAAAAGGCATAGTGATGTTTTTTGCCGTAATAATTATGGTATTTGGACTTACTCTTGCAGGACAAGGCTCATATGCCTTATATAAAGATATAGATGACAGAAAACCAGAAAATATACCATATGTTACAATAGGAAGAGTAAATGATAAGGCTATTGTACAAATTAGTAGTAATATTGAAATTTCGAAGTTAGTATATTCTTGGAATAATGGAGAAGAAAGTGCTATACCAATTGAAGTACTAATGCGAGAGAAGAAATTACTCTTTTTAGGATATGACAGTGTTTTAAATCTTACAATAGAAGATATGAATGGTAAAAAGAGTAAAATTTCAAAAACAATATTTATTGACAGGAGTAGATATTACAAAGCCAGTTGTTGAAATTGAAACAAAAGATGGAAACGATAAAATGAAGATTGTGGCAAAAAGATGAAACAGGAATAGCATATATAACATATCAATGGGAAGATGGGGGGAGCCAGTTACAGTTAATGCAGATCAACAGGGACAAACAGAAATGATTGTACAAGTACCATTAACAGTAGGTTTAAAGAAAATAAAAATAATAGCAGTAGATACAAATGGAAATATTGAAGAAATTGAAAGAGAAATTACTACTTCTACTTCAAGGCCTAAAATGACACTTAGACATAAATAAAAAAAAAATATCTATAGAAATAGAAGATAAAGACGGAATAAAAAAGTATCAAAGCTAATCTTAATGGAGAAGAGTATGAAATAACGAATGTAAATAGAAAAAAAAGTTAAAGTAGGATATTTATATTTAAGAGAAGGAAATAATACTATTTCAGTTGAAGTTACAAATGTAAATGACTATACAGAAAAAGCAACTGCAGAATTACAATATAATCCATAATAAAAAGGAGACCAATAATGGCACAAGAGATTTATTTAATTGATGATGGAAATGAATTAAAAAACAAATTGACAGAGTTGTTTAAAAAAAAAAAAAAGATTATAAATTTAAAAAGCTAAAACAACAGACATAGAAACAGTACTTAAAAAAAATATTCCTGCTTTGATAATAATAAATGAAGATGGAATACAAGAAAATATCATAAAAAGTTATGTGACAAAATTAGAGCAAATGAAGACAATAGCATAACTCCAATAATTGTAATTTCATCAATAACAGAAAAACAACACAGGGTACAAATTTTACAAGCATGTGTTGAACATTATATAAAAGCACCAATTGATGAGGAATATCTATATTATACAGTTAAAAATGTAATACGCTTGCTTGATACAAACCGTAGAGTAAGTCCACTGACAGGATTACCAGGTAATGTTCAAATTCAAGCAGAAATAAAAAAACGCTTACTTAATAATGAACAATTTTCAATTCTATATATAGACTTAGATAATTTCAAAGCATATAATGATGTTTACGGATTTTTTAAATGGAGATGAAATGATTAAGTTTACAGCAAGATGTATATCAAATCATTTACATGATACAGAAGATGAAGGAAATTTTGTAGGTCATATTGGAGGAGATGACTTTGTTGCCATTACTTCTAATATAAATTGTGAGCAAATATGTCAGAATATTGTATTGAATTTGACCAAGGAGAACTTAAATATTTTAATAAAAAGATATTGAAAAAGGATACTTAGAAGTACCAAATAGAAAATGTATAATAGAACAATTCCCACTTACAAGTATATATCAATTGCAGTAGTTGTAGTAGACGAAGGTAGATTTAAAAATGTATTAGAAATAGGTGAAACTGCTGCACAAGTAAAAACACTTAGCAAAGACCACACCTGGTAGTACATATGTAATAGACAGAAGAAAGCATGGTTCCAACTAGAAAAAATATAAGAGCTATTTACAATATTCAACAAAAGTGTTAATATAAAGTTAGTTTATATAATGAGAAAAAATGGGGGGAAGAAACAAATGAGTAAATGTAAAAAAATTTTGTTATTGCTAACATTGATGTTAATAGCAATAGTAGGCACAGTAAGTGCACATTCAGTGGACTTAGACCCAGAAAGTCTAATATCATTTCCATTTATAGTTAGTGAGGGAAAAGGAAAGATAACTGTAAAAAGTTCTGTAACAAACTATACATTGTATTACCAAAATGTAGAAATATCAAATGCAACTTATGATGAAATTAATACGATAAAGGAAAATGGAAAAGCTGAATTATCAACAATAAAAAACAAATGAATTCTTTAAAAAGAAGAATACAATAATTTAAAGACTATTAAAGACGAAAAATATACTACATATCAAAATGCAATAAGTAACAATTTAACAGAGGAACAAATAAATGTAGCTAAAACAGAATATGAAACAGCAAATACCAACTATACAAATAAAGTAAAAAGAATATAATACCAAAGTAGATGAATATAATGCCAAGGTATCACAAATAAATAATCAAGTAAAGGATAAACTTCCAATGTACAATGATTCTAATTGGACTAAAACAACTGATGGAAGTTTCAAAGTTGATTTAACACAATTTTCAGGAAAAAAATCATTTTCTATATGGGCTAAATTAGTAACAGGAACAAATACATATTATGACCAAGAAATATATTCTATGAATGGTACTAAACCAACTGAAGTTAGTGTTACATCTGTAAGTTTAAATAAATCGACTTTAGACATTAAGGTTGGAGAAACAGCTACATTAACAGCTACAATAAACCCCAACAAATGCAACAAATAAAAATGTTACTTGGAAAAGCGACAACACTCAAATAGCTACAGTTGATACAGCTGGAAAAAGTAACAGCTATAAAAAGAAGGAACAGCTAAAATAACAGTAAAGACCAAAGATGGAAACCACACTGCCACTTGTATAGTTACTGTATCTAAAAAATGATGGCATTGTTTGGACAGATCCATCAAACATAAAATTCACAGTTACAGAAGATTTTTATCTAAAGGTAACTGGATTAAAAAGAAGATGGAAAGTATTATGGATTTATATCTAATGGAAAAATAGCACCAACAGTTCCTGATACTGGATGGATAGAAAATGAAAATCTTCCAGTAACAAATAAACCAGGATTTTCAATTAGTAAATATCTTGAAAAATCTGGAGATATTTATGTATGGATATATGAAACACAAATAGTAAATAATGTACGTCAAAATAAATGCATTATTGAAGCGCAAAAAATAGAAAGACCAGCACTTAAAAAAAAATAGGAACAAGAATGAAATGTTACTTCCTTAATGAGGAGACTTCAACACATTTATTTGAGGCATATAATTATGAAAATGCAAGAAAAAAATAAATGTAAAAATAGGAAAAGTAACAGATAAAAGTATATTAAGAGCTATAAAAAATGGAGAAACAGATTGTTTACAAAAATTATTAGATTATGCTAAAAATGCAGATTCTATATATACAGGTACAGTTCCTCTAGGAAGGTCTGAATCTATAACAAATAAATTAAATCTAGTAAATGATGAATATTATTATGTATATATGGTACTAGATGATGAGAATGGAAAATATTTTCCAGTAGAAGATGTGTCATTATATCAAGCATTGACATATGAAAAAGATGGAAAAACGAGCAAGAACTTATTTGATTACTTAAATGATAATTTCAAATGGAACTTAGGAAATGATGATACTACAATTGACAACACAACAGCAACAGGAAAACTTCCACAAACAGGAGCTAGTATAGTAATATATGTCGCAATAACATTAGTAATAGTAGCAGGAGTAATATTTGCAATAAAATATAAAAAGTACAATATAAAATACTAAAAAATTAAAAGGTTCTCTTAAAAAATAGAGAACCTTTTTATGTATTATAAAAATAATCCATTATACCATTATAAATTCCCCAAGCTAATCTATCTTGATATTCATCAGTTAAAAGCTGCTGTTCTTCTTCAGGGTTAGATAAAAATCCACATTCCACAATAGATATAGGAATTTCCACATGCTTTATAATATAAACATTATCAAGCTTCATAGCTACCCTTTTATTTTTCTTTCTGAATTGAATCATTTAAATTTTGTTGTAAGCTCTTTGCTAAAACAGTACTCTTCTCATCATTCTGTTTATAAAAAACATTGCCAACCATAATACTGTTGCTGAGGAATTTTATTCAAATGAATAGAAACAAAAATATCAGCAGAACTCTCATTACCAATTTTTACTCTATTATGAATATCAGAAATTTTCTTTTTTCTCAAAGTGTTTTTATCTAAGTCATAAATAGCATTTTCATCACTACGAGTTAAAATTACAGTAGCACCAGACTGTTCTAGCAAACTTTGGACCTTCAAAGTTATTTTCAAATTTGTCTCAGCTTCAGTGGTGCCATTACTCGATTGAGCACCCTCATCAGGTTTTCCATGACCAGCATCTAGAACAATAACCTTATTAGAAACCGGCAAAAGAAACAGTAGGAACAGTTTTATCAGTATTTGCAATTTGAAAAACAAAAACAAACACACAAACTAACAAAATACTAGAAATAATACCCAATCTCTTTTTTACTCAAAACAACCATAAACCCACCCCATAATCATATATATGAGATAATTCTAAAATTATGATTTTTGAATAAAAATTCCACTTTTTGAAAAAATATGTGTAAACATATAATGCAAGGAGTGGAATTTTAAAATGCAATATAAAACCTTAATGATAAAAGGTGCAATTTTAGGTGTAAAAATCAATTAGAAGATTATTTAGAAAAAAAGTGGCTTCAAGCCATAATTTACAGAACTTTTCGGATAAAGAAACATACCCAATTCCAAGATTAAAAAGAAAATTTTGAGTTAATTACTCAAACATATAATTTATTAAATGAACATGCAAAATTAAAAAATACCAATACATTCAGCAGGAGAGTGGATTTTAGACAATTACTATGTAATAGATGAGGCAGTAAAAAACATAAAGTTAGAGCTTCCAAAACATAAATATACAAAGTTTTTAGGGCTAGCAAATGGAAATTATGCTGGCTTTGCTAGAGTGTATGTTTTAGCAAGTGAGATTGTAAATTACACAGATAATAAAATAGATGGCAAAAATTTAAGTGATTATATACAAGCATATCAAAAAAAGAAGACCTTAAGTATGGAAGAAATATGGAGCATAGGTATTTTTATGAAAATTGCCTTAATAGAAAACATTAGGCAAATTTGTGAAAAAGATATATGTTTCTCAGCTCCAAAAAATACAAAGTTGAAAATATAATTGAAAGACTTGTTGAACAAAAAATAAAGATGAATTGCAGTTTACAAAGCTATCAGAATACAAAGACAAACTAACAAAACATACAGAAATGAAGTATCCATTTATTGAATACTTATCATATAAATTAAAAAAAAGTACGGCAAAAAGGCATATCCATATATATCTATTTTAGAAGAACAAGTAAATAGAGCAGGTATGGATTTAGATGAAGCCATAAAAAAAGAACATTATGAAATTGCTATAAACAAAGTATCAATGGGAAATTGTATTACAAGCATTAAAAAATCTAAATAGAATTAGTATGCTAGAAATTTTTGAAAACATAAATGGCGTTGAAGATATATTAAAACAAGATCCAGCGAATGTCTATGAAAAAATGGATTATCAAACAAGAATAGTATACAGAAATGCAATAAAAGAAATAGCCCAAAAAACTAAGATTTCTGAAATATATATAGCAAAAAAAGGTATGGCATTTAGCTGATAAAGCAAAAAAGGTGATAGACAAAAACATGTAGGATATTATTTAATATCAGATGGCAAAGGGCAATTACTGCAAGAGTTGACAGGCAAAAAAACAAACAAGTTATCAAATGATAAAAAAAATTGCAATATGGCTTACTGTACTAAGTATTTGCACAGCTATAATTTGTATATTATTTGCAAGTTGTTTTTATGCAAAAAGCACAATTTTCAGTATGGTTTGCTGTGCTATTAGGAGTATTGCTAATTATCCCAGTGCAAACCATTTTAGTGCAAATTGCACAATATATTTTAGGAAAATTTATAAAACCAAAGCCAATACCTAAATTGGATTTTGAAGCAGGTGTGCCGGAAGAATCAGCAACTTTTGTGGTTATACCTACAATTGTGAATTCTAAGCAAAAAGTGCAGAGAATAATGAAGAATTTAGAAAAAATATTATATGGCAAACAAGAGTGATAACATATATTTTGCACTTTTAGGTGATTGCACAGCAGGAAAAAATGAGAAAGAACCTTTTGACGAAGAGGTTGTAAGTACAGGAATTGAAGAAGCGGAGAGATTAAATAAAAATATCCAGATAATAACTTTCCAAAGTTTCATTTTTTATATAGAAAAAAGAACTTGGAATACAGCAGAAGAATGCTATTTGGGCTGGGAAAAGAAAAAGAGGATTATTAAATCAATTTAATGAATATGTTTTAGGAAAAAGTAAAAATGAATTTTTTAGCAAATACAATTGAAAAATGCGAAAAAATTCCTAAAATTAAATATGTAATAACCTTAGATGCAGACACTGAACTTTGTCTAAATACTGGATTAGAGCTAATAGGTGCAATGGCACATATATTAAATAAACCAGTATTAAATCATAAACAGGACTTAGTAATAGACGGACATGCATTGATACAACCACGAGTTGAATTTCACTTTTAGATGTGCAAAAAAGCTATTTTACAAAAATTATATGCAGGTTCAGGTGGAAAAAGACGCATATACAAATGCCATTTCAGACATATATCAGGACAATTTTGAGGAAGGAATTTTTACAGGAAAGGGAATTTACGATTTACAAATATTTTCTACTGTACTTACAAATGAAATACCTCAAAATACTGTGTTAAGCCACGATTTACTAGAGGGAAGTTACTTAAGATGTGGACTAGCAACAGATATAATGTTACTTGATGGATACCCTACAGGATATAATAGTTTTAAAGCAAGGCTTCACAGATGGATACGTGGAGACTGGCAATTGGTGCAATGGTTAGGCAGTAGCATTATAAATAAAAGGAGAGAAAAAAGGAAAACCCATTAAGTATATTATCAAGATACAAAATTTTAGACAATTTAGTAAGAAGTTTATTGGAGCCAACAGTAGTAATATCAATGGTTTATGTAAGTATTTTCAAGCTATTGTTTAATATAAAAATATGGCCAATAATAACTTTGCTTTGTGATAGCAACAATAATTCCAACTATATTTTAGAATTATTAAACCGTATATTATTTAAAAAGGATCAAGAAAAACCACAAAAAAACTTTTACAAAAACAATATCTGGGCCAAATGCAGCAATTCAAAGAGGATTATTAGCTTTAGGAAATTTACCAGACAAAGCATATTTTAGCTTAAATGCTTGTATAAAAACTTTAAGAAGAGTATTTGTTACCCAAAAACATTTACTTGAATGGATGACAGCAGAATAAGCTGAAAAAAATGCAAAAAAGGACTTGTTTTCATATTATAAAAATATGATTTCAAACGTTATTTTAGGCGTATTAACACTAGCAATGTTATTTATATTACCATTAAAATTCAGCAATATATTTATACTTTTTTATTTGGACTACTTTTTGGACAATTACTCCTGCGGTAATGTGGCAAATAAGTAAAGAATATAAAGTAACGCCACAGCTAGAAAAATTAAATGATGCAGATAAAGAATATTTATTAAATTTAGGCAAACAAAAAAACTTGGCAGTATTTTAAAGAATTTATAAATGAAAAAAGCAATTTTCTACCCCCAGATAACTACCAAGAAGATAGAAAACCAAAAACTTGTGAATAGAACTTCACCTACAAATATTGGGTTAGGCTTACTTGCAGTAGTAGCTAGTTATGATTTGGGTTACGAAAATTTAGAAGACACACTTAAATTATTGGAAAAAAATGCTAAACACAATTAGTAATCTTCCAAAATGGAATGGTCATTTATACAACTGGTATAACCTAGATAATTTACAACCTTTAATACCAAGATATATTTCATCAGTAGATAGTGGAAATTTGGTTGGATATTTATTTACTTTAAAACAATTTTTACTAGAACATATTCAAGAAAACAATGTTGAAGCATTACTTTTAACAGTAGATACACTAATTGAAAACACAGATTTTTCAAAACTATATGATGAAAACACTCGCCTATTTTCAATTGGATTTAATATAGAGGAAAACAGTTTAACAGATTCATATTATGATTTTACTTGCATCAGAAGCAAGGCAAACTAGCTTAATAGCAATAGCAAAAAAGATGTACCAACAAGACATTGGAACAATTTGAGTAGAACACTTACAATATTGAATAAATATAAAGGACTAATATCGTGGTCTGGAACAGCTTTTGAATATTTTATGCCAAATATAAATATTCCTAAATATCCGGGTAGCCTATTAGATGAGTCATGCAAGTTTATGCTTATGAGCCAGAAAGAATATGCTAAAAAACTCAACATTCCTTGGGGAATATCAGAATCAGCTTTTTATTTAAAAGACTTGCAAAACAATTATCAATATAAAGCTTTTGGGATCCCTTGGATAGGATTAAAAAGAGGACTTTCAGATGAAATGGTAACAAGTTCTTACGGAAGTATTTTAGCGCTTACAGAGGCTCCAAAAGAGGTTGTTGAAAATTTAAAAATATTAAGAAAAAAACGGTATGTATAAACAATATGGATTTTTTATGAATCAATTGACTATACTCAACTAGATTAAAAAAGGTGAAAAAAAATATGCAGTAGTAAAAACATATATGGCACATCACCAAGGCTTAATATTACTTGCAATAAATAACCTATTTAAGAATAATATAATGCAAAAAAGATTTATGGAAAACCCTAAATTAAAGGCAATAGACATTCTACTTCAAGAAAAATGCCAGAAAATATAATAATTACAAAGAGGAAAAAAAAGAAAAAGTAAAAAAAAATAAAATATGTATATGATAATAATTATTCAGTAAAATAACTAAGCCAAACTTGAAAATTCCACAAATAAATGTAATATCAAGTAATGAGTATACAGTTGTAATGAATGCCAAAGGAGAAGGCTATAAGTAAGTACAAAAAAATATACTAATAAATAGGTACAAAAAAACAAATGATATTGAACAAGGAATTTTCTTTTATATAAAAGATGTAAAAACAAATAGAATATGGACTGCAAATAAAATGAGTTATATGAATAATGCAGACAAATATGTAATGTATTTTTTCAGATGATCAAAACAAAATAGTAAGACAAGATGGTGGAATAGAAACAATATTAAAAACAAGTGTTATGGCAGATAACCCAGTAGAGTTAAGAAGTTTAGAAATAACAAACCATGGGCTAGGAAGCAAAACACTAGAAATTACAAGCTTTTTAGAACCTATACTTTCAGAACCAGCACAGGACTACAGCCACCCAAGTTTTAACAATTTATTCTTAAACTATGAATATTTAGATGATTTAGAAGCAATTTTAGTTACTAGAAGAAAAAAGGACAGATAACGAAAATCAAGTATTTTTAGGTATAAAAATTTTACACAGAAAATGAGACAGTAGGAAAGCTAGAATATGAAATAGATAAGGGAAAAATTTTATGGAAGGAATGAATTAGGGCTTCCAATAGCAATAAAAATTCAATTCCATTTAGTAACAATATGCAGTTGACCACAGAGCCAATTGCAAGTATGAAAAGAACTATAACAATAAAGCCAGAAGAAAAGGTAACACTTAATTTAATTTTAGCAGTTGCAGAAACTAAACAAAGAGTAGGAGAAACTTTAAAAAGAATTTACAAGCCAAGCTACAATTAAACACAACTTTGAACTTTGCAAGAGCTAGTAAAGAAGCGGAAAATAAATATTTAGGAGTAAATGCAAGACAAACTGAGCTATACCAAAAAAAAATGTTAGGATATTTGCTATATAATAACCCATTAAAGACTCTAACTTGTAGCAGTATGGAAGCACCTGTAAGCAGGTTGTGGCAGTATGGAATTTCAGGAGATTTGCCTATATTGTTATTAAAAATAAAAAGAAAAAGACGAAATAGAAACCTTAGAAGAAACTTTAAAAGCCTACAACTATTTTAGAGTAAAAAATATATTAGTAGATTTGATAATTATAAATCAAGAAAAGTACAGTTATGACGGCAATTTAAGAGAAGAAATATATAACAGTATTTCAAATGAGAATTTATCATATTTGCAAAAAATATAAAAAGTGGAATTTTTGTATTAGAAAATTTATCACGAGATGAGATAAACTTTTTGAGTATCGTGCAAACCTAACTTTAAATGCAAGTTATGGCAATATATACAGATATTTAAAGGAACTAGAAGATGAGTATCTAGATAGTATAAAAGATATACCATTTGAAGAAACACCAAGAATGGTAGAAACCATACCAGCTAAGAAAGAGAAAAGTTAACAGAACTAAAATATCTAAATGATTATGGTGGATTTTCGCAAGACGGAAAAGAATATACAATTCGTGTAAATAAAGATGAAAAATTACCAACAGTATGGAGCCATATCTTAACTAACAAGCAATTTGGAACTTTAGTAACAGAAGGAATGGGAGGTTATACTCGGTATAAAAAAATAGCAGATTAAATAGATTAACAGCATGGAGCAACTTACCAGTACAAGATGTACCGTCAGAAATAATATACTTGCAAAATGAAGAAAGTAAAAAAAAGTATGGTCTATGGGCTTAAATCCCTGTCCAGATGATAATGACTACTATATCACATATGGCTTAGGATATGCAAAAAATATCGCCATCAAAGTGATGAAATAAGTCAAAATTTAGAAATGTATATTCCAATGGAAGATAATATAAAAGTGCAAACTCTAAAACTTGAAAACAATGGATTAAAAAAAAGAAAAAACTAAAACTTGTGTATTATATAAAACCAGTGTTAGAAGAAGATGAGCTTAAATCAAATGGATATTGTACGTTAGAATTTATACCAAATTCAAATGTGATTTGTATGAAAAAATACTGCCCAAGAAGAGACATTTTTACAATATTTATTTGTATCAAGCAGTGAAAAAATAACATCATATACTGGAAGTAAGCAAAACTTTGTGGGCAATGGAGGTTTAGCAAATCCGGATGGAATGCGCCAAATAAAATTAGATAATTCAAACAGTTTATGGCAAAATGGAATAATTGCTATTCAATGTGAAGTAGAACTAGAAGCACTAGAAAGCAAAGAAATTGTATTTACACTAGGTGTAGCTAAAACAGTATTAGAGTGCCAAGATATAGCATACAAGTATTGTAATTTGAGCAAAGTAAAAGAAGAATATGAAAAAACTAAAAATTACTGGAGAAGCATAACAGATAATCTACAAGTAAGTACACCATTGGAATCTACAAATATTTTGTTAAATAGTTGGTTAATTTATCAAACTATAACTTCAAGATTATTAGGAAGAACAGGATATTATCAATCTGGTGGAGCATATGGATTTAGAGACCAACTTCAAGATACAATTGCATTAAAATATGTTGATCCAGAGTTTACAAAACAACAAATAATAAAACACAGTGCACATCAATTTATAGAAGGAGATGTAGAACATTGGTGGCATGAAGAAACAACCAGAGGAATACGCACTAGGTTTACAGACGATAGGTTATGGCTAGTATATTTAGTAGAAGATTATATATCATTTACAGGAGACAAACAAATACTAGATATTCAAACACCATATCTAACAGGTGCTATACTTGAAACAGGAGACGACGAAAAGTATGATAGATATGAGCAGACAGAATTAACAGAAAGCATTTATGAACATTGCAAAAAAGCAATAGAAATATCTTTAGACTTTGGAGAAAAATGGCTTACCTAAAATAGGTTCAGGAGACTGGAATGACGGATTTAGTACAGTAGGAAATAAAGGCAAAGGCGAGAGTGTATGGTTGGGATTTTTATGTATGATGTTTTTGAAGAAATTTATTCCAATATGTATAGAAAAAAGATGAACCAGATTTAGCAAAAAAAATATGAAGAAATAACAGAAAAAAATTAAAGAGAGCATTAAATGCTAGTGGATGGGACGGCAGATGGTTTAGAAGAGCATTTATGGATGACGGAAATGTTTTAGGAAGTATGCAAAACGAGGAATGTAGAATAGATTCAATTGCACAAAGCTGGTCTGTAATATCAGGAGCAGGAGATAATGACAAAAAATATATATCAATGGAGAGTTTAGAGAACCACTTAATAGATAAAGAAAATGGAGTGATAAAATTACTAGATCCGCCATTTGATAAAGGAATACTAAAACCGGGCTATATTAGTAGTTATGTACCAGGAACTAGAGAAAATGGAGGACAATACACACATGGAGCCATTTGGTCTATAATTGCATTCAGTTTGCTTGGCTTTGGAGATAAAGCAGGTGAATATTATAGAATGATAAACCCAATTGAGCATAGTAGAACGAAAGAAGCGGCAAACAAATATAAAGTAGAACCATATGTAATTAGTGCAGATGTATATACTCAAAAAAATTTAGCAGGACGAGGTGGTTGGACATGGTACACAGGTTCAAGTAGCTGGATGTATGAAGCTGGAATTAAGTATGTATTAGGCTTACGCATTGAAAATGGATATTTAAGCATACAGCCATGTATTCCAAGTGACTGGAAAGAATATAGCATAAAATATAAATACAAAAAATTCTGTATACAATATTCATGGTATACAATCCAAATGGAAAAAAAACAACACAGTAGAAAGCTTTAAACTAAATGGACAAGAAATACAAGATAAAAAAAATTGAACTAGATTCCAAAGGTGGAGTATATAATATAGAAATGTTTATGTAAACTAAATTTGCTTTATATAAGAAAAAATGGTATAATTAAGGTATTAAAATTTATTTATTAAGGAGATATACATCATGAAAAAAGACTACAAGAACGTTGATCTCGGAGCTGTTGGGCATTCTCATCAGTTTATTTGGAATCTATATTATGGGTTCCTACATGGCAAAAAGGTTCTGCCTTTCGGAATCAAGGCAAGTGTGGATTCCACACTCTTTGGAGTATGGGCATACACCGGCTGGATCTTCGGATTTGCAATTATTGGTTATGGAATCGCATTGGCATTCCAAAAGCCCATTAAACGCTATCTGAAGAAACTGAATCGCAGATAATTGCTAAGAAAAAGAGGGTTACGAAAGTAGCCTTCTTTTTCTTATTACAAAAATCATTTCAAAATTATTTCAAAAATGTGACAAAATTATTGAAAAAAACTTGTACAAAATTAGTTATTATGATATAAATATAGTATCAAAGTTATAAGTCTTAAAAAGTAAGAAAGGTAGGGCTTTTTTGTGGAGAATAATAGAGGAAAAAAATTAAAAAAGAAGAACTAAATTTAGTAGAGGAAAATTCTACAGAGTTGAATTCACGTAGAAGAATCTAAAAAACTATTCTTGTAGTAGATGATGAAAAACCAATAGTGGATATTTTAACATACAATTTACAAAAAAAAGAAGGGTATGCTACTTTAGAAGCTAATGATGGAGAAGAAGCAATAAGAATTGCAACAGAACAAAAAAAACCAGATTTAATTTTATTAGATATTATGCTTCCAAAAAATAGATGGACTAACTGTATGCAAAAAATTAAGACATACACTAAATGTGCCTATTCTAATATTATCTGCAAAAAGATGAAGAAATTGACAAAATACTAGGCTTAGAGCTAGGAGCAGATGACTATATAACAAAACCATTTAGTGTAAGAGAACTAATGGCAAGAGTAAAAAGCAAACTTGAGAAAAAGCTGAAGTTCAAGTACAAAACTCAGCAAATGTAGAAAAACCTAAAAAGAAAACGTTGTAATAGAATTAGGTGATTTAATTTTAGATACAGAAAGGTTTGAAGTTAAAGTTAGAGGAAAAATAATTGATTTAACTTTAAGAGAATTTGAGGTATTAAAATATTTAGCAAATCAGCCCGGCCAAGTAGTAACAAGGGAAACTTTACTTGAAAAAGTATGGGGCTATGAATATTATGGAGATATTAGAACAGTAGATGTTACAGTAAGAAGAATAAGAGAAAAAATCGAAAAAGACACATCAGCTCCAAAGATTTTAATTACCAAAAGAGGAGTTGGATATTATTTAGCAACCAACTAAATAATTACCAGTCTTTTCTAACCAGATTTGTACCTTGAAGGAAGGAAACCAAAAATGATAAAAGTATACAAACAAAAATTATACTAATTTTTTTCATAATAGGAATAATTATAATTGGTGCATTATCATTTTTAAATATAAATAGTTTAAAGCAAATTGAAACAGCAAATACAGAAATAAATACAATAATAGCTGAAAAAACATCACAAACATTATTAATAATGGCAATTGCAATAGGCGTTTTTGCCATTATTACTGTGTTAGTAGGGTATTTTATACATAAAGCAATAGTAAAACCAATAGACAATCTAATTGAAAACGCAGAAAAAATTGCAAATGGTGAAGAAGTTGAATTTAAAGAGCAAAATAAAAATCAAACACAAATATCAGAACTATCAAATGCCTTTTAATTTAATGACAAATGAACTAAAGCAGAATTTAAATGAAGTAGCTAGACAAAAAAGACAAATTGAAACTATTTTATTACATATGACAGACGGAATTATTGCCTTTGACATGGAGGGCAATATTATTCATATAAACCCAGCAGCAATACAATTATTAAATTTAACAGATGAAAAAAACACATTTAATAGTATATTCACAAAATTTAATACAGATATAAACTTAGAGAAAATAGTATATTTAGAAAATTGGACTTCATCAGAACAAAGACTAAATATAGGAGAAAAAAATATATTAACCTATTATTTGCACCTTTCCAAGATGAAAGTGACAAGCCAGAGGGAGTAATAGTAGTAATTCAAGATATTACAGAACATGTAAAAACTAGACAATATGAGAAAAGAGTTTGTAGCAGATGTATCACATGAATTAAAAACACCTATTACATCAATAATGGGATATGCAGATACTTTACTTGAGAGTGACTATGACAAAGAAATGCAAACTAAGTTCTTAGAAGTTATTAGCTCAGAAGCTAGAAGAATGGCAAGACTTGTTACAGACTTGCTAGTGCTTTCTAGATATGATAATAAAAAAGTAACAAAAGAAGAATCTGTATTTGATTTAGGAGAACTAACGAAAAAATTGTATTGATAGACTACGTTTTGAGGTAGAAAAGAAGAATCATAATGTTGAATGTTTTGTAACAGCAAATGTACCACCAGTAAATGCAGACAAATATGGAATAGAAAGAGTAATATTAAATATAATTTCTAATGCCATAAAATATACTCCAGAAAATGGTGTAATCAAAGTATATGTTGGATTCGTATATAATGACGCATATATTAAGGTTATAGATAATGGTATAGGAATTCCGGAGGAAGATTTAAGTAGAATATTTGAAAGATTTTATAGAGTGGATAAAGCAAGATCAAGAGAACTTGGTGGAACTGGACTAGGACTTCCAATTGCAAAAAGAAATTATAGAACAAAAACAATGGAAGTATTGATATAAAAAGTGAAGCAGGAAAAGGTACTGAAGTTGTAATTAGAATACCAGTTTATAAAAAAATAGAAAGAGGGTAAAAACATAATGACTATTAGTGACAAAAACACGTGATATATTAGAGTGGATTTTATGTATTGTAATTGCATTTGTTTTAGCAATGGTATTTAGATATTTTATAGGAACACCTACTATTGTAAGTCAAGTTTCAATGAAACCAACATTGATGCCAGGGCAAAGACTAATACTAAATAGATGGATGAGAACAATAAATGAAATGCCACAAAGAGGAGAAATAATTACATTTGAAGCACCTAGTAAAGTGGCATATAGCAATAGCCTAGAAGTAGACTTACAAAATCCAGTAGCTAAATATGAAAAAGAACCAACAAATTGGTGGAGTAAATTTGTATACTAATGTGCTAGAAATAGGAAAAAGAAAGCTATATAAAAGAGTAATTGCATTACCTGGTGAACATGTAAAAAATTGAAAATGGTAAAGTATATATAAATGGAACAGAATTAGAAGAACCATACTTACAATCAAATGTAGTTACAACAGTTGATGCAAAAAACTATAATTATTTTTCTGAATTTACAGTACCAGAAGGATATGTTTTTGCAATGGGAGATAATAGAAGTCAATCTACAGACTGTAGAGCTTTTGGATGTGTTCCAGTAGAAAAAGTTGAAAGCAAAGTTTGATTAGATTTTTTGGCCATTAAATTTATTTGGAAAGGTATAAAAAATGTCTTTTGAAAATTTAATAGGAAATGAAAAAAAATTAAAACAGATACTTGAAAAACAACAAAAAAATAACAATGTACTACATAGCTATATGTTTGTAGGACAAGAAGGAATAGGAAAAAACTTATTTGCAAAAAAAAGAGTTCGCAAAAATGATATTATGCAGTAATGAAACAAACAAACCCTGTAATCAATGCAAATCTTGTTTGAATTTAATGGAGAAAGCCATCCTGACTTTTTACAAATAGCACCAGAAGATGGAAAAGCCGTAAAAAAATAGAGCAAGTGAGATTTTTACAAGAAAAAGCACAAGAAAAACCTGTAACTTCAAGTAAAAAAGTATATTTAATATCGCAAGCAGAAACAATGACTAGAGAAGCAGCCAATAGCTTACTTAAAACTTTAGAAGAACCACCAGAATATGTAGTTATTATTTTGACAACTTCAAATGAAAGCAAGCTATTAACAACAATAAAGTCAAGATGTATGAAGCTATATTTTGAACCAATACCAGAGAAAAAAAAATAATAAACTATTTAAAACAAAAATGGTATAAATTCAGACATTACAGAAAATATGTTAAAACATTGTGAAGGTAGTATTGGCAAAGCATTAAAAAAATAAATGATTCAAAAGAACAATATATGCAAATAGAGCAGTTAATAGGCATATTAGATAAACAAGACATAACACAAATTTGGAGAAAAGCAGATGTGCTATATTCTGCCAAAGATGAAATTATTGATTTGCTAGATTATATGGAAATAGTGATATATAATGCTATAAAAAATAAGCATAAAGCAAATTATATAAATGGAATACAAATAATAGAACAGACAAAACAAAGAATATTAGCAAATGCTAATTATGATATGTCAATTGATAACTTATTACTAAAACTATGGGAGGAAGTTAATTGAAAAAAGATAGTAGGGGTTAGATTTAGAAAACCAGGAAAAGTATATTTTTTTGATCCGGATAAATTAAATATAGAAAAAAAAGGTCAAAAAAAGTAATAGTAGAAACTAGCCAAGGACAAGAAATTGGAGATGTTACTACAGGTGTTAGAGAAATAGAAGAATCTAGTTTAACAGCACCTTAAAAAAAGGTAATACGTATAGCAACACCCAAGGACATACAAATTGATGAAGCAAATAGAGAAAAGGGAAAAAAAGAGGCTTTTAAAATTGCTCAAGAAAAAATAAAAAAATATAAGCTAGACATGAATTTAACTGAAGTTGAATATAAATTTGACAATAGTAAAATTATATTTTTTCTTTACAGCAGATGGAAGAATAGACTTTAGAGAATTGGTAAAAAAGATCTAGCAGCTGTTTTTAGAACAAGAATCGAATTAAGACAAATTGGAGTAAGAGACGAAGTTAAAAAAAAATAGGTGGCAATGGTGTGTGTGGTAGAGAACTTTGCTGTTGTTCATTTTTTAGATAATTTTGAGGCAGTATCTATAAAAATGGCAAAAGAGCAAAATGTTTCACTAAATCCATCTAAAATATCAGGAAATTGTGGAAGACTTATGTGTTGCTTTAAAATATGAGCAAAATGTATATGAAGATAAATTAAAAAGACTTCCTAAAATTGGAGCAATTGTAAAAACAGAAGATGGGGAAGGAACAGTTGACTCAATACAAACTTTAAGAGAAATAATTCGTGTAAAATTTAGGGATGGAGAAGATACATTCTATAAAAAGATACCCAGCATCTGAGGTAAAAATTATAAAAAAATATTGGAAGAGAAGAGATAGACCCAGAAGAAAAAAGAACATGCAAAAGAGTTAGCAGAATTAGAAAAATTAGAAAAACTAGATGAACGAGCAAAATCAGATGATGATGATATTTAATAAGAGATATAAAAATGAGAGGTGGTGAAATAAATGGCATATAAAATTACAGACAAATGTATCAGCTGTGGAGCATGTGCTGCAAGTTGTCCAGTATCTTGCATTTCACAAGGTGAAGATAAATATGTAATAAACAAAGACGCATGTATCTCATGCGGAACATGCGAAGGTGTTTGCCCAGTTGGTGCACCAGAACCAAACGAAGAATAAAATAATAACAAAAAGCTCGGCTCACAGCCGAGTTTTTTTAGCTATTTGTTGTTTCTTCAAGTTTTAAAAAGAGCTTCCCAACGTTTATCTACTTCTTTTTTGAAACTCTTCTATCATCCATTCATTACCAGGTTTAAACATATGTTTAAAACGTTTTTGAGGTTTTAAAAATTCTTCAATAGGTAATTTTTTAGCAGGTTTATAATTTATTACATATCTGCCATCAATTACTTCATATAAAGGCCAATAGCATGTCTCAACAGCTAATTTGTTTATTTGCATTAACATATCTGTTGGATATCCCCATCCTCTTGGACAAGGTGATAATACATTTAAGAAACATGGACCTTCTGTATAAATAGCTTTTTCAGCCTTTTCATATAGATCTTTAAAATTTGCATAAGCAATAGTTTGTGCTACATATGGTAAATGATGTGCCTCCATAACTTCTGTCAAATCTTTTCTGGACTGCATTTTTGCCAGGTATAACTGTTCCAGCAGGTGAAGTTGTAGTATCTGCAAACTTAGGAGTAGCAGAAGAACGTTGAATACCAGTATTCATATAGGCACCATTATCATAACATACATATACCATATCATGACCTCTTTCCATAGCACCTGATAAACTTTGAATACCTATATCATAAGTTCCACCATCTCCACCAAATGTAATAAATTTAGTAGTTTTATCACTAGGCAATTTGCCTTGTTTTTTTAATGAGCGATAAGCTGCTTCCACACCAGAACAAGTAGATGCTGCATTTTCAAAAGCTGTGTGGATATATGAGTCAGTCCAAGAAGTATATGGATATATAAAAAACTTGAAACTTCCATACAACCAGTAGCATTACTAATTACTGCATGATCTTCTGGTTTTAAAGCTCTTAAAACCATACGAGCAATAGGTGGGTCACCACAACCAGCACACATTCTGTGACCAGCTGTAAATCTAGATGGCTTATTTGCCATTACGATTTTTAAATTATATGCCATAAAATTTTTCCTCACTTTCTTAATCCTACATAACGATATGGATTATAAATTTCACCAGTTTTAGAAACCTGTGTTAAATAATCAAATACTTCATGAATATTATTACTTGTAGTATCTCTACCACCAATACCATAAACATAGCTTACAGCAGGAACCTGCTTTTTAGCTGTATACATGCTTGAGATAACATCTTCATACTAATGCACCACCCATAGCATTTAAAGAATCAGCTTTGTCCATTATTGCAACAGCTTTTTAAATCTCCTAAAGCTTCAGCAATTTCTTCTGCAGGGAAAGGTCTAAATACACGAATTTTTAACCATACCAGCTTTTAATTCCTTTTTTCTTAACTCATCTACAACTGTTTTAGTAGTTCCGGCAGTTGAGTTCATACAAACAACAGCAATTTCTGCATCTTCCATTCTATATTCTTCAAAAATGCATATTTTCTACCAGTCATTTTTTCAAAGTCTTTGGCAACTTCTAAAATAACTTTTTTTAGCATTTCTCATTGCTTCAGCTTGTTGATATTTATGCTCGAATAGAAATGCTTGTAAATCAAGAGGACCAATAGCTATTGGCTCTTTTTTATTTAATAAATAATGCTCTGGTTTGTATGTTCCAACAAATTTTTTACTTTTTCATCTTCTTCTAATTCAATATTTTCAATTGAATGTGAAGTGATAAATCCATCTTGACATACCATTAAAGGTAATAAAACATCCTTATTTTCAGCAATTCTATGAGCCATTTAAGTATTGTCATATGCTTCTTGGTTATTTTCGGAAAATAACATAATCCATCCACTATCACGTACTCCCATTGCATCTGAATGGTCATTATGAATATTTAATGGACCTGAAACAGCTCTGTTTACTAAAGATAAAACAATTGGTAATCTTAAGCTGGACGCAATATATATCATTTCCCACATATATGATAAACCATTAGCAGAAGTAGCAGTCATAGCTCTTGCACCAGCAGCTTCTGCACCAACACAAGCACTCATAGCACTGTGTTCGCTTTCTACTGCAACAAATTCAGTATCGACAGTTCCATTTGCTAACAAATGTTGAAAAGTATTGAGGTATTTCTGTTGAAGGTGTTATAGGAAAAGCAGCTACAACATCTGGATTTATTTGTTTCATAGCAATAGCGGCAGCCTCATTTCCACTTAATCTTTTCTAATTCCCATACTATAATCTCCCTTTTTACTCAGTCATTTCAATGGCATGGAATGGGCACACTTTAGCGCAAACTCCACAACCTTTGCAATAATCATAATTAAAATATTCACGCTTTCTTCTTTATTTACAGGAATAGCATCATCAGGGCAAACTGGAAAACATAAACCACATTGAGTACATTTCTCAGATATGTAAATAGGTTTAACACTTCTCCAGTCACCTGTTTTAAATTCTCTAGCATTACCAGCTTTATAAATATTACCACCAATAGTCATATCACAAGCTGGAGTATTTTTTTATCAATCATTTAAACCATCCTTTCTAAACTTTATTAACTTCTTTTAAAGCCATTTCTAAAGCTTTTCATATTTCCATCAATAACTTCAGGTTTTTTTAGCAAATTTGTGTTTAAATGAACCTTCCATATCAGCTAAAAAAGTCTTTTTTTCTTCAATTACTCCACTTACTTTTACAATTGCAGCAAGCATAGGAGTATTTGGAAAATATTTACCTAAAGTTTCTAATGATATTTTTCTTGCATCAATAGTATAAACATCTCCGGTATATCCGTTAAGTAAAGGCTTTAATTCATTTCCACTTTTTGTAGTGTTTATAACTATTGCACCATCAGGGTTTTAAACCAGCAGTTACATCAACAGCTTCTAACAAACTATCGTCAACAACTACTACATAATCTGGTTCATATATATTACTATGAATACGTATTGGTGTATTACTAATACGGTTATATGCAGTAATAGGAGCACCCATTCTTTTTCTGGACCATATTCAGGAAAAACCTTGAATATATTTACCAATGTTAAAAGCAGCATCTGCAAGTAAAAGAGAAGCTGTTTTAGCACCTTGACCACCTCTACCATGCCATCTAATTTCAATTAAATCTTTCATAGTTTAAGTATTCCTCCTTAAATATTTTTCAAGTATTATTTTATTCTTAAATAAGCATAATGTCAAGAAAAAAAGGTATAATATACTTTGGAAAAACAATTGACAATAACGTGTTTTTTTATTATTATATACATATAAAATGTAAAGGAAAGTGATAATATGCAAATGAAAAATAAAGTTAAAAGTGAAAAAAGGTATTATGACAATGTATGTTACCAAAATTGCAGTAGTAACGTTTACAATAATATTAGTTGCGCTTTTCTCGTTAGCGGTTGCTACAAGAAGAAATCAAATAAAGACACTTATAAAAGTAAAAAGAAGTGTATGAGCAAGACAATAACAAAAAAAAGAGCAGATATATTTAGCAAAGAAAGAACAGATTGAACGACAATTGCCAAGAACAAAGGATACGGTACCATACTATCCAGATGATACATTTGAAAAAGATCCAGATACTAACTTAAATGATGGACTAGTAATACGAGATTCAAATGGAAATGAATATGTATGGATAGAAGTGCCAAAAAGTTTATATGCGGATAGTAGCTATAACACAAAAACAACAACAGCAGACCAGAAACCTACAAAATCAACAGATTATGATAAAATAGAATATTGTTTGCATAAATATACAGATTATTATAGAAGAAATAAATATGATGGAACAACATTAACAGATTATACAGATACATATTGTTCAGATGCAACAACAGGATTAACAAGTGCACAATATACAGACTTGAAACAAAAAATGTTAAAAAGCGTATATGAAAATGGAGGCTTTTGGGTAGGAAGATATGAGGCAGGAATAACAACAAATAGAACAGCAAAAAAAGGAGATGTAACAGTAGCTCAATATCAAAAGCAGGAACAGTAGATACTCCAGTATATCCGTATATTTATGTAACTTGTAATCAAGCCCAAACAGTGGCTAATATGTTAACAACAAATGATTATACCAGTAGTTTACTATTTGGAGTGCAATGGGATTTAGTATTAAAACATATAGAGGTAAAAAGAAGTTGCTAAAGGGACAGCGTTAGCAACAACACAAAAATGCATTAAGAAGTAATAGTACAAGTTGGGGGAATTATAGAGATGCAGGTTTTATAATAAATAGAGGCAAGTATGCAGACTGTAAAACTTGGAAGCAATCAACAACATGGACACCATATAACCAAACCACAAGTAATAATTTTGTGAAGAATGGTGTGAAACAAGGTTCAGAGTAATACTAATGGAATATTATTAACAACAGGAGCAAGTGATGTATGTAAAAAGATGAACATATATGACCTAGCAGGAAATGTAGAAGAATGGACGTTAGAATATACCAATAATTCCGCTAATTCTTGTGCTCGTAGGAGCGGAAACTACCAAACAAGTGGTTCAAACATACCAGCTTCTAGCCGTAATTTAAAACCCTGCGACTACCAGCGTCGGAACAGTTGGCTTTAGGACCGCACTTTTTAAATAACCATGACATTCTAAGATGAGAATACAACTGTGCAATTCTAGTAAAATTTAGAATTGCACAGTTTTTTTTTGTGCTCTACACATTGATTTTTACCAGAATCTGTTATATAATACAAACTGTTAATATTGCATTTTTTAAATAAATAATATCCAAATTTAAGGAGGAAATCATGGGAGAAGTTATAGTAATAACATCTGGAAAAGGTGGAGTTGGAAAAACTACAACTACAGCAAATGTTGGGTCCGCTCTAGCATTAAGAGGTAAAACGGTAGTATTAGTAGATACTGATATTGGTTTAAGAAATCTTGATGTTGTGATGGGACTAGAGAACAGAATAGTTTACGACATTGTAGACGTTGTAGAAGAAAAATGTAAATTAAGACAAGCTCTTATAAAAGATAAACGTTTTGAAGAGTTGTTTTTTTACTTCCAGCAGCTCAAACAAGAGATAAAAGTGCAATAAATGAAGAACAAATGAAAGAATTAACAGAAAAATTAAAAGAAGAATTTGACTATATTTTAATAGACTGTCCAGCAGGAATAGAGCAAGGCTTTAAAAATGCAATTGCAGGAGCAAGTAGAGCAATAGTTGTAACAACAGCTGAAATATCTGCCATTCGTGATGCAGACAGAATTATAGGACTATTAGAAGCATCTGAAATCAAAAAAATCCTGAATTAGTTATTAACCGTTTAAGACCTAATATGGTTAAAAAAGGTGAAATGATGGAAGTTGAAGATATAGTAGATTTATTATCAATTGACCTAATTGGTGTTGTACCAGATGATGAATTCATAATTACACAAACTAATAAAGGAGAGCCAGTTGTAACAAATCATAAAAGCTCCATCTGGAAAAAGCATATACAGAAATTGCTAGCAGAATATTAGGGGAAAATGTAGAGATTACAATACCAGGAAAGAAAGAAGGATTTTTTGCAAAAGTTAAAAATTTCTTCACAAAAAATAATACATACGGAGGTAGAACATGTTTGAAAATATAATGAACTTTTTTAAAAGTCTTGTAAAAAAAAGAAAAGAGCAAGGAAAGCTCAGATACAGCAAAAAAAAGAAAGATTGCACTTAGTTTTAATGCAAGATAGAGCAAACGTATCTGCCGATTTCTTGGAACTTATGAAACAAGAAATAATAGAAGTAATAAAAAAATACATAGATGTTGATGAAAAGAAATAGATGTGCATCTAACAAACAAGGCTAATGAGGATGGCACAGTTGGAGCAACCTGCGTTATATGCAAACATTCCAATTGTAACGATTAAAAAATGAAGCAAGAAAATTAAACGTACCAAAACAACAAGAAGAAAAAATAATAACGAAAAAGAAAAAAATCTAAAGAAACTGAAAACAAACCTAAAAAAGGAAGAAAAAAAGAAAAGGTAGAAGAAACAGAGAAAGCTATAGAAGAAAATGAAGTTGATTCTACACAAGAAGAAAGCAAAGAAACAGCAAACACAGCGAATACCGAAGAAAATAAAGGAGAAGAGAATAAAGAACAAAAAAAGTAGAAGATAATATATCTGAACAAGAAGATAAGGAAACAGAGACATCAAATAATTAAATAGAGGGTAAACATGCAAAAAAAAAAGATGTTTAAAAAATTTTGAGTGGGGGATTTTAATATGTACAATAATACTACTAGCAATAGGGTTAGTTGCACTATTTTCTGCCACTCAAAATTCAGATTATGAGGAATTTAAAAAACAAATTATGTGGATAGGCATTAGCATTCCAGTAATAGTTGTAGTTATTTTGGTGGATTATGAAATATTAGCTAAAATATCTCCAGTTATATATGGACTAAGCCTTATTTCACTTGTAGCAGTATTATTTACTGAGCCGATAAATGGAGCTACTAGCTGGTTTAATATAGGACCATTTTCATTCCAGCCAGCCGAATTTGCCAAAATTGCAGTAGTATTATTTATGGCAAATGTTATGGTAAAATTGCAACAAAAAAGGTAGAGATGAAATAAATAGATTTTGTAAGTTAGAATAATATTAGCAACAGTTGCAGTGCCAACACTACTTATTATAAAACAGCCAGACTATGGAACAGCATTAGCATTCTTAGTTGCACTGATATTTATGCTATATGTAGCAGGAATAAAACAAAAATATATTATAACAGCTGTACTATTAGTAGTTATTTTGGTACCATTAGCATATCTCTTTATATTACCAGATCATGCCAAAGCAAGAATAGATGTGTACCTAAATCCAAAACTTAGATCCAAGAGGAGATGGCTACAACATAATACAATCAAAATTAGCAATAGGAGCTGGGCAAATATTTGGAATGGGACTATTTAAAGGAAATCAAACACAGTTAGGTTACTTATACCCAAAAACCACAGACTTTATATTTGCAGTTATAAGTGAGGAGATGGGATTTGTAGTTGCAGGAGCCATAATTGTACTATATGTAATACTAATTACAAAATCAATTCAAGTAGCAAAAACTGCCAAAGATGATTTAGGCTCATATATAGCAACTGGAATAGTTGGAATATTTTTTCTTTCATATGTTAGAAAATATAGGAATGACAATGGGACTATTGCCTATTACAGGAATACCACTTCCATTTGTAAGTTATGGTGGAAGCTCAATGCTCACAAACCTAACTCTAATAGCAATTTTATTAAACATAAGCACCAGACGCAAAAAAGCAATGTTTATAGAATAAAAACAGATTGTTTTTTTTACATTGCACAGACTAGCAACAACAGCGGCATTGCGGACTAGTTATCATTTTTAATTAAATATTAGATATAATACTTTTTGCAGTGAGGCTGTGGGGGACCGACAAGCTAGAAAGCGTTGCTAAATTTTTTCGAATCATTGAAAATGTTTGCAAAAAATTGTTGTTACGCTTTCTTGCGTAGTTGGGATGGAACGGAAAAAAGTATTATATCTAATAATAGAAAAAAGGAAGATAAGATGTACTGAAAAGAACTAAAAATAGGAAATGTAAAACTAAAAAACAACATACTACTAGCCCCAATGGCAGGAATAACCAACCTGCCATTTCGCTTAATATGCGAAAAATTTGGAGTTCGGCTTAGCATATACAGAAATGGTAAGCAGTAAAGGGCTATTTTATAACGATGAAAAAAACAAAACTATTATTAAATACAGAAAATGAACAAATACCAGTAGCTGCTCAAATATTTGGAAATGATATTGAGGCAATGTCATTTGCAGCAAAAAGAACTAAGCAAAACATCACCAATAATAGATATAAATATGGGATGTCCTGCACCAAAAGTAGTAAAAAATGGAGATGGAAGTAAACTATTATTAAACCTAGAACTAGCGGGAGATATTATTGAAGCAGTTGTTAAAAACTCTCAAGTACCTGTAACACTAAAAATGAGAAAAGGCTGGGATGATAATAATATTGTGGCAGTGGAGTTAGCAAAAAATAGCAGAATCAAAAGGTGTAAAAAGCAATAACTATACATGGAAGAACAAGAGAACAATTTTATACAGGAGAAGCAGACTGGGATATTATAAAACAAGTGAAACAAGCGGTAAATATACCAGTAATACGGAAATGGAGATATAAAAACCAAAGAAGATGCATTAAAAATGTTTGAACAAACAGGTGTAGATGCAATAATGATAGGAAGAGCTAGTATAGGAAATCCATGGATATTTAAAGAAATCCAAGAATATTTAACTGGTCAAGAAATAACACCAGTATCTAATGAAGAAAAATTAAAAAAATAATATTAGAACATATAGATTTGCAGGTTAAATATTTAGGAGAAAACACTGGAATAAAAGAAATGCGCAAAATATGAGCTATTATTTAAAGAACTTACCAAACGCAACACAAATGCGCCAAAAAATAAATCAAATAGAAACAAAACAAGAACTACAAGATTGCATAATTACATATTTTAAAAATATATAAAGCATAAGTGAATTTATTCGCTTATGCTTTTGCTATTATTATATAATTCGTCAGGACATATATCAGCACCATTAAGCCAACTGATTGATAGACCATCGATTTTTACAGTATTAAATAAAGCTTTATCGTTTAATTGCTCAAAAAGCTTTATGAGTTAAATAAGGTTTTACATCAAAAATTTTCTTTTCTCCATTTTCAAATATAACCAATAACATATAATCTTCTAAAGGTTTTACATCTATAGCTTTAGGTCGCATAAAATCACTCAATCCTTTTATTTTTAAAATTTCACCATCATTATTATAAACAATACCAAGTTGCAATTAACTCGTCATTATGTATTTCCATCCAAGCCTGAACTAGTCTCAATTGCTTTAACGGTAAATTACCATTTATAACAGTACCATCAAGCGATAAAGAAGCTTCATATTCATTGTATTTTACATGAATATGTGGTTTGTTGTGGTGTCCTCCCTAATTCTTTGTATAGATAAATAAGAATACCATAGAATTGCGAAATTAAAGGCATATACACACCTCCCTTATTATAACATTTTATATAATTAGTTTCAATGAAATTAAATAGAAAAAATAATTTGAATAAAAAAGCTATAGATGTAACAGTTAAATAATAAAATAAATGTAAATAAATGTCAACAAAAACGTATGCCAAAATACGACAATATTAGACATGAATACTTTGAGGTTAAGCGAATATAAATTGAAATAGGAGTTGATCATATGAAAAATAAAATGATTTTAAAAATTACCATTGCAATTGTAGTTATAGCAGTAATTGCAATAATAATTTACTTTTTTTCTAGAAATGTTAATAAAAATTCAAAAATGGGAAATAATTTAAGTAACAAAACAAATCAAGAAATTGAAGAATATATTTTAAATATTAGCTCATATGAAGCAGAGATAGATGTAGAAGTTGAAACAAATAAAAACAAAACAAAATATAAAATAAAGCAAAGTTATGTTGCACCAAATATAGAAAAACAAACAATTTTAGAACCAAGCAACATAAGTGGTCTAGAAAACAGTATATGATGGAAATACACTAAAAATAACCAACACCAAATTAAATCTATCAACTGTTTACCAAAATTATCAATACATGATAGAAAACTTTTTATGGCTGAACTCATTTATAGAAGATTATAAAAATTCTAGCAATAAAAAACTTTATGAAAGAAAATAATATGATAATTATGGAGGTAACACTACATAACAATAATCAGTATGTTTCTTCAAAAAAGCTATTTATCGACAAAACAACAGGAAAAATTACAAAAATGATAGTACAAGACAAGAACCAAAAAATCTAGTTTACATATTATATAATGAGATAAAGATAAATAGTTTAAAAGAAGGAAGAAGTACTGGCGTTTAGATTAAATAATTTTTCTGTAGCACAGTATTAAGAAACACATATCTGCTTAAAGCTATTTTTTTATCTTTGCTAATCCTTAAAATATATCAAAACTGGAAGAATATTGGGGAGTGAAGAAAATGGTAATAAAAAAGGAGATATGTTTTATGCAGATTTGAGTCCTGTAATTGGTTCAGAACAAGGTGGAGTGAGACCAGTGCTTATAATACAAAATGATGTTGGAAATAAGCATAGCCCAACTGTGATAGCGGCAGCTATAACATCACAAACAGGAAAAACTAAATTACCAACACACATTGAAATAGAACCAGAAAAGAGTGGCTTAAAAGCAGATTCTGTTATCTTAACAGAGCAAATAAGAACAATAGATAAAAGTAGACTAAAGGAAAAAAATAGGGCATATTGATGATAATCATATAATGTCACAAATAAATAGCGCTTTAGGTGTGAGCTTTGGATTAGACTAAAACCGTTATGAAAAAATATTCATAACGGTTTTAATGTATATAATCTTCTGGCTATGCTGGTAGTTAATTCTTCATATACAGTAATTGTGAACAATGGAAAAGTTATTATTACAATACGACAACAGGATTTACGAAAATTTATAGATTTGAATACGAGGAAAAAAATTTATTCAAGTATTTACAACTTATGGATATTCTGGTTCGACAGCTATTGCGGGCACTCAATATGATTATGAAGTAGAGTGATTTTTAAAGTTAAATATGATTAAGGGATGAATTATCTCTTAATCATATTTAGCGGTTATGCGTAATAATTCAAGTGATAGACATAGCAAAGAGTTAAGCTATGTCAATGACTGGTACTAATATTTAAAAATATTTATTTATTATTTCATTTAGTTGGTTATTTTGAGACGTAGATAATATTGCTTCTGTTTTTTGTCATCACAACTAATATGGTATCTACCATCACCTGCTTCTATATTATAGGTCATAAATACACTTTCATTCTCATTAATATATTTAATAGAGTATATTACCTCATTATTACATGTTTTGGGGAATAAAATTTAATGTTTCTATTAATGTTAAAACTTGATACATTTCTTTTATAGTTAAAGTATATGATTTGTTCGAATTTTCACTTTTCTTAGGTGTTTTTTCAACTTCTATTGTAGCAACTTTACTGTTTTGAATTATTTCTATTTGCTGTTCTTTAATTTTGTCATATTTACTTATTTCATCGTCAAAATCACTGTACTTCATAGTCCACGTTCCAATTTTTATATCGTCATATCCTGAAATTGTATTAAAATCTATTACTTTATATCCAAGTCCAAGGTATTCAACAGTTCCACCATCCATTGCTATTCCTACAGGGATAAAAAATTGGTATTTGATTATTTTTTAACTCTGCTATAATCCACAATAAAGAAAAAGAATGCCTAAAATAATTACAATTCCTATTATAATACTCAAAACTTTAAAAAAGAATCTTCATAAATGTCACCATTTTTACCTTTCAATTAAAATAAATTGCTAATTATTACCATTAGTATATTATAAATATTGCATAATTTCAATACACAATAAATATATTTGAAAATAAATTTGGAGAAGTAATTGTGCATATTGAAAAAAAAATATGTTATACTATTATTGTATATATTAAAATGAGGGAGGATATTTTGAAGTGAATCAGATATTAGTAACAGAAAAACTATATGTGACTCCAGAACTGAAAAAAGGAAAAAAGCGTATATATAAGATTGAACTTTTTCTATCAGTTTTTTTTAATATGTCTTCTATTTTCCTATTACATATATGCCGAATATGATAGAAATAAAAGTGAAGAGGTATCAAAGGAAATACTTGCTGAAATTAAAGAACAAGTTGATACTACAGTAAAAAAAAAGATGAAAATGATAAAATTGTTGTTTATTATTTTGAGGTACCAGGAACTCAAGAAGATAACGAGGATAAAACAGAAAACCAAAATAATAATCAAACGAAAACCAATAACACTAAAATTGATACCAAAACATATACATCAAAAAAGATGGGGTGAAATATACAACAGAAGCAATCTTAAAAATCCCTAAAATAAACATTGAATATCCAGTGCTTTCAGCAACTTCAGATGCATTATTATTTGTATCCTTAAATAAATACTGGGGCCCACAACCAAATGAAGTAGGAAATTATTGCATAGTAGGACATTATTATGAAAATGGTAAAATGTTTGGAAAGTTACATAAATTAAAAAAAATGGAGATAAAGCAGAATTAACAGATTTATCAGGAAATACTCTTAAATATCAGGTATACAACAAATATGTTGTAGAACCAACAGATACAAGATGTACCAGTCAATTGACAGATGGTAGAAAAGAACTTACATTAATTACTTGTACAAATGGTGGAAAAGAAAGACTAGTAGTAAAAAATTAAGACAAGTATAATATAAAAAAAAATAACCCTAAAAAAATCACTAAAAAGCTGTACTTTTTTTGGTGATTTTGTGGTATAATAGTATTGTAGGGTTTGAAAAACCAAATATCCGAATAGGAGGATAAAAAAGATGTTTAATGAAGAAATTTTTAAATTTAATATAGATAATATAAAAAATGATTTAGCAATTGAAGGAATGGATATAACAGAGAATGATGTTAATATGTATAGAATGTTAGCAGAAAATGAAGTGGCAATGCCAGAATTAATAAATATGATAAAAGAACAAATCTAATGTAAAAGTTGTCAAAATATTGACAACTTTTAATTTTTACTTTAAACTCATCTTAAGAAATGGTGGGAGATAATATGAGAAATTTGTATGAGGGTTCAAAATATTGCTATGAAAATAGTGGAACTTTAAAAAATAAATTAGATATTAGAGATTATAAACAACTAGAAAAATATGAGGCTAAAATCACTGCAGCAGCCAAATCCTTAGGTTTAAGAATAAAAGGAATTACGGGTGATTTCGATAAAAAGCATTATATTTCAATTCACAAATATTTATTTGAAGACATCTATCCATTTGCAGGTGAATTTAGAGAAGAGAATATTGGAAAAGGTGAGTTTAGATTTGCAAGTTTTGAATATATTGAACCAGAATTAGATAGACTTTTGAATGAATTAAAACAAGAAAACTTTCTAGCTGGACTTTCAAAACAGGAACTAGCAAAAAAGGTTAGCATATTATTTGTCAGAACTAAATGTTTTACATCCATTTAGAGAAGGAAATGGAAGAACAAACAGAGAATTCATTAGGCAATTAGCTTTAAAAATGGATATGTTTTAAACTTAAAAAAATACACCACCACAAGAAGTACTGAATGCAAGTATAAAGTCAGTTATAGATACTACTGATCTAGAAAAAATTATAGAAGAAATGTTAGAAAAACAATAAAATTACTAAACAAAAAGGTGACGTTGAGATATTTTATTCTCAACATCACCTTTTTATTTAAAAAAAAATTTTAACTTTTTTTTCAAAAACACTTGATATTTTTAATATCTTATATTAAAATCTAATTGAAGTGGAGAGAAGTGGTAGAAAGTGGAACAAAATGTTAGCGAGGTGAGTAAAAGTGTTAATAGGTGAATATGAGCATTCTCTAGATGCTAAAGGTAGATTGATACTACCTTCAAAAAAAAAATTAGAGAAGATATGGGAGAAAAATTCATAATAACCAAAGGCTTAGACAAATGTCTATTTGGCTTCTCACAAACAGAATGGGCTAACTTCGAAGAAAAACTAAAAACACTTCCACTTACAAACAAAAATGCCAGAGATTTCGTAAGATTTTTTTCTTATCAGGCGCAATAGAATGTGAAATTGATAAACAAGGTAGATTTTTTAATTACAAGTAACTTACGTGAATATGCAAAATTAGAAAAAGACACAGTAATAATTGGTGTAGGTACTAGAATTGAAATTTGGGATAAAGAAAAATGGAAATCTTATAATAGTGACGAAAATATTTCAGCAGATGAAATAGCAGAAAATATGACAATGCTTGGTATATAACTTGCAAAAAGTCTATATAAGCACAAAAGAAAATTTTAAAGATACAAAAAGATTAAACTTACTAAAGAAAAAATCATACAAAAGATAAATTATACTAAAGATTAGATACCTACAAAAGATAAATTATACTAAAGATTAGATACCTACAAAAAATAAACTTTACTAAAGATAAAGGAAATAAGGTCTTACAAAAGATTTTAATTTCAAAAGAAAAAATATTTAAATAACTAAAGTGAAAAATATAAATTTACTAAAGATTGTTTGAAAAATTTCCATACCCTACAAAAAGAAGGTTAAAAACCATGAAAAACACAAAAGAAAAAAAATACTAAAATAAAAACATAATAGTTGGTATAAATCATACCAACTTATTATGCTATTTTAGAGATAGAACTATGCCAGTGAAAGGATTATACAAAACAGATGGAATTTAAACATGAACCAGTTTTATTAAAAGAATGTATACAAGCACTTGAAATAAAAAAAAGATGGTATTTATGTAGATGGTACATTGGGTGGAGCTGGACATAGTGAAGAAATTTTAAAAAATCTATCAGAAAATGGAAAACTAATTGGAATTGATAGGGATGAGGAAGCATTAAAAGCTGCTTCAAAAAAAGATTAGAAAAAATATAAAAATGTAAGTTATGTTCATGGAAATCATGACGATATAAGGCAAATACTAGATGAACTTAATATAGATAAAGTTGATGGTATTTTACTAGATTTAGGAGTTTCGTCATATCAGCTAGATGAAAGAGCAAGAGGCTTTAGCTACATAGGAGATGGTGAACTAGATATGAGAATGGACACATCAAGTGGAATAACGGCTAAAGATGTAGTAAATACTTATCCAGAAGAAAAGTTGGCAAATATAATATGGGAATATGGGGAAGAAAGATTTAGCAGACAAATAGCTAAAAATATCTGTAAATTCCGTGAAGAAAAGCCAATTGAAACAACAAAAGAGCTAGTACAAATAATAGAAAATTCTATACCAAGAGCTATGCAAAAGGATGGACATCCTGCAAAAGAACATTTCAAGCTATTAGAATTGAAGTAAACAATGAAATCGCACCATTATATGAAACCATAAAAAATAGTGTTTATTGCTTAAAACAAGGAGGAAGATTAGTAGTAATAACATTCCATTCATTAGAAGATAGAGCAGTAAAAATGCTATGGTAGATTTACAAGGAAAATGTACTTGTCCAAGCGAGTTACCATATTGCGTGTGCAATTATGAATCGTGGGGAAAAATAATAAACAAAAAACCAATTATAGCAACACAAGAAGAACAAGAAAGAAACTCTAGAGCCAAAAGTGCAAAAGTAAGAGTTTTTGAAAGATTAGATAAAAACACATAGGATTTTAAAAATACCAAAAGAAAAGAGGTGAGAACTTATGGCATATAGACCAATGAAATATCAATATGAGACTAGCCCTAGAAAATTAAAAACCAGAATATGAACCTATAAAAAATGATGATGTAAAAAAAGAAATCGTCTACATTAAAACAAAAAAATAAAAAAGTCTCAAAAACAAGCAAAATTAGAAGTAAAAACTATTATGTATATAGTTATTGGCTTTTGCAATATTATTTGCCATAAGTTATAGAAACTCACTTATAACAGCAAGCTTTAATCAAAAAAGAAAGTTTGAAAAAACAATTAAGCACACTTCAAAAAAGAAAATGCACAAACAGAAATTAACATTCAAACTAGTTTGAATTTAACAAATATAGAAAAATCAGCATCTAGTATGCTAGGAATGAAAAAAACTATCTGATTCACAAAAAAGTATATGTTAGTCTTCCAAAAGAAGATTATGTAGAAACAGCAAGCGAACAGGTAGTGGTAACAGAAGAGCAAAATTGGTTTGAAAAAATAATAAATACAATTACAGATTGGATAAAATAATTAAAAGGATTAACTCAAAGAGTTGGTCTTTTTTTTTTATTTACGTGAATAAAAATAAGAAGAGAAAATAGGAGTTTAGATTATGAAAAATTTAAGATATAACATAAAAAAAGCAGTTATTAAAATGGAAAAAAGAAGAAAAAAGAGGAAGTTATAAACATAAAGAAAGAGCAGAAATTAGCACAAAAAGATATTAAGAAAAAATTTAAACAAGAACTAAAAAAATGAAAAAAAATAAAAGTAGAAGAAAGGACTAGTAGTATTTCTAGAAAAAAAGAGAATGAAAAAATGAAATTATAGTTTTATGGTTAGTGCTAGTTGTATTAACTGTTAGAATTGCATGGCTACAATTTGGAATGGGAGCAGAATTACAGTCTAAGGCATATGTACAACAAACTCTAGATAGAAGCATAAACCCTAGAAGAGGTACTATATATGATGCGACAGGTAAAACGATTTTAGCTGTAAGTAGTACTGTAGAAACTGTTACTGTAAACCCAGTTAATATTTCAAAGGAAAATAAAAGAAAATGTTGCTCAGGCCTTAAGCAAAATATTTGAATTAGATTATGAAAAAAGTATATAAAAAGTGACAAAAAAGAAGTTCGATTGAGACTATTATAAAGAAAATAGATAAACAAAAAGCTGATGAACTAAGAGTATGGTTGCAAGAGAACAATATAACAACAGGTGTAAATATTGATGAAGACACAAAGAGGTATTATCCATATAATAATTTAGCTTCACAAATTATAGGATTTTCAGGAAGTGATAACCAAGGATTAGATGGAATAGAAGCTATTTATGATGAAGAACTAAAAGGAACAAAAAGGTAAAATTCAAAAGCTTACAGATGCAACAGGAGGGGATATACAAAATACAGGCGAAAATTATGTAGAAGCAATTGATGGAAATGATTTATTATTGACAATTGATGCTACAATTCAGGGAATTGCTGAAAAGTATTTAAAAGAAGTATGCATTGACAATAAAATGTGTAGACGGAGGAAATATTGTTGTAATGAACCCAAAAAACGGCGACGTTTTGGCAATAGCAGGGTATCCAAAACTACAATTTAAATGAACCTTTTGAACCAAGTACAGATGAATTAAAAGAAGCTTGGCCAAGTATGTCACAAGCTGATAGAAATAAAACAATGTTATCACTCTGGAGAAATAAAGCAGTAACAGATACTTATGAACCAGGATCAGTTTTCAAACTAATTACAGCATCTGCATCACTTCAAGAAGGAATTACAACACCTGATAAAAAAGGAGAATTTTGCTGTACAGGTGGAATAGAAATAGCAGGTGTTAGAATTAAATGTTGGAGATATTATAGACCACATGGACCAGAATCTTTGAGAGATGCACTAATGAATTCATGTAACCCAGTATTTATAGGACTAGGACAAAAATTGGGAGTACATACATATTATCAATATTTGAAAAAGTACGGATTACTTGATAGAACTGGTATAGACCTTCCGGGTGAGGCTACAAGTATATTCTTAAAAAGAGGATAAAGTTGGACCAGTAGAATTAGCAACAATAGCCTTTGGTCAAAGATTTGAAATTACACCAATACAACTTGCAACAGCAGTAAGTACAATTGCAAATGGTGGAGTGAAAGTAAGTCCGAGAGTAGTTAAACAAATTATAAATAGTGAAACAGGAGAAGAAAAAGATGTTCCTGTAAAAACTGGAGAAAGAGTAATTTCAAAAAAAAACATGCAGATGAAATGCTAAATATGATGGAATCAGTAGTTGCTTTAGGAACAGGAAAAAGAGCTCAAGTAAAAGGATATAGAGTAGGAGGAAAAACTGGAACTTCAGAAGATGGTGTTAATACAAATAAATATATTGCTTCATTTTTGGGAGTAGCACCAATATCAGATCCAACAGTAATAGTTCTTGTGACTTTATATGATCCAAAAAGGAGAAGGAGGTCACCAAGGAGGTGTGGTTGCAGCGCCTGTTGGAGGGCAAGTGTTATCAGAGGTTTTACCATATTTAGAGCTAAATAAAGATGACGAAAAAAAAAGAAGAAGATATTAGAAAACAAGTGGAAGTTCCAAATGTTGAAGGATTAACGATAAAGGAAGCAACTAAAATATTAAAGGATTTAAATTTAAACATACAAATAGAAAATGAACCTGAAAACTTGGATAAGGAAAATACAATAGTTAGAGAACAAGTGCCACAAAAAAGGCATTAAAGTTTATGAAGGTACAAAGGTTATTATAAAAAATTTAGCAAAAAAAAAAGCTATAAAAAAAAACATTTAATTATATAATGTAAACGTAAAAATGGAGAAAAAGAGTGTGTGCTATGGATTTAAAAGAGTATATTATCAGGATTAGAAGGACTAAAAGTAAAAGGAAGTCTTGATGTAGAAGTAAATGAGATTAGAAACAGCTCTAATCTAGTACAAAAAAGGAGATATGTTTGTAGCTATAGATGGCTTTGACACAGATGGACATCAATATATAGGTGAAGCAATACAAAAAGGTGCAAAAGTTATTATGGCACAAGCAGATAAAATAACTAAAGAAATGGTAAAAAGAATTACCAGAGAATGTTACTTTTATCTTAGCACCAGATACAAGGCATGCAGTTTCAATTTGTGCTTGTAATTTTTTACAAAAATCCATCTAGAAAACTTAAATTGATAGGCATAACAGGAACAAAAGGAAAAACAACAACCACTTTTATGATTAAAGAATTACTAGAAAAACAAGGATTTAAAGTTGGATTAATCGGAACCATTTGCACATATATTGGAGATAAAAATTTAGGGAGACAATGATAGAACTACACCAGAAAGTCTAGAATTACAACAACTTTTGAGCAGAATGGTGGAAGAAAAATGCGATGTGGCAGTTATGGAAGTATCTTCTCAAAGTCTAAAACTAGGCAGAGTTGATGGATGTGAATTTGAAATAGGAATATTTACAAACTTTTCAAAAGATCACATCAGCCCAAAAAGAACATCCAGATATGGAAGATTATTTTGCATCAAAAGTAAAACTATTTACAATGTGTAAATATGGATATATAAATTCAGATGATATATATGCTAATAAATTACCTAAATTAGTACCAAGTTGCAAATTTAGCACTTATGGAATAGATAACCCCACAGAGTTATTAGCAAAAAGACATTACAGTAACAAACTCAAGTGTTGATTTTAAAGTGAAATTAGACGGAAAAAATCAAAGAGTAAAAACTGGTATTCCTGGAAGATTTAGTGTATATAATTCATTGGCAGCAATAAGTGTTGCAACAAAATTTGGTTGCAGTGTAGAAAATATACAAGAAGCACTATTAAATGTTCGTGTACCAGGAAGAAGTGAGTTAGTAGATAATAAAAAAGAACTAACAATTATGATAGATTATGCACATTCACCAGAAAGCTTGGAAAATATTTTAACAACTGTTAGAGAGTACACACAAGGAAAAGTAATTTGTGTATTTGGTTTGTGGCGGTGACAGAGATAGTGGTAAAAGACCTATTATGGGTGAAATATCAGGAGTTTTAGCAGATTATACTATCATTACTTCAGATAATCCAAGAAGTGAAAAACCAGAAGATATAATTTCACAAATTGAAAAAGGAATTAAAAAGACAAAAGGAAGCTATGAGTGTATAGTAGACAGAAAAGAAGCAATAAAAAAGGAATAGAAATGTTGCAATAAAAAAGATATATTAGTTATTGCAGGTAAAGGACATGAATTAACACAAGAAATTAAAGGAAAAAAAATATGAATTTGATGAACGTAAAATTGTACGTGAAATTATAGAAAATTTAAAATAAAAACACAGAACAACTAAGGAGGAAATATGTAATTTCAAACCAAAATAATACTAATTTCATTAGCATTTAGCTTTATAATGGGGTTAATAACAATTCCAATACTAAAAAAATTAAAAGTAGGTCAATTAGAAAGAAAAGAAGGACCACAATCACATCTAAAAAAACAGGGAACGCCTACAATGGTGGAATTATAATAATGCTTACATTATTGGCGATGGGGGCATACATTTGCTTTAATTACTCTAAATCAGCTAATACCGAAGAACAAAAAAAATTGCAATACATTTAATTCCACTTATAGCATCAACAATAGGCTTTTGGCGTAATAGGGCTAATTGATGACTTGAAAAAACTAATAGGTAAAAATACAGATGGCTTAAAACCTAAATATAAAATGTTAGGTTTATTGATAGTATCTGTTGGATTTAGTTTATATTTAACTCAAATATTACATTTAGGAACAGATACATACATTCCGTTTTTTCAAAATATCTATAAGCCTTCCAATATGGCTATATATTCCATTTGCTGTAGTTGTAATGTTAGCAACTACAAATGCTGTTAACTTAACAGATGGAATAGACGGACTTTCTACAAGTGTAACAACAATAATAATTACATGTCTAACTGTAATAGGAATTATATTTGGAGTAAAAAAGAGATAACAATATTTGGAACTATATTAATTGGAGCATGTTTAGGATTTTTAATATTCAACTTACACCCTGCAAAAGTATTTATGGGAGATACAGGCTCACTTTTTTTGCTTGGTGGTGCAATTGCAAGCATGGCACTTTACTTAAAAAAATGCCATTATTATTGATAATAATTGCTTTAGTGCCAGTAATTGAAACCTTATCAGTAATTATACAAGTTAAGCACTTCAAGAAAACCGGAGAAAGAATATTCAAAATGACTCCAATACATCATCATTTTGAATTATCTGGCTGGAATGAAAATAAAATAGTATCAGTATTTAGCTTGATAACTCTTGTGTGTTGTATAGTTGGATTATTTGCTATTTAACACCATTAAGAAAGGGAAGAAATAATGCAAAAAAAAACACAAAAAAGAAATCCACAAATTTCATAAACCAACCATTTGATTTTATACTATGTGCTGTAATATTCATATTGTTGGCATTAGGAATAGTAATGGTATTGTCAGCTTCAGCACCATCAGCATTAGCTGAAACAGGCAAAACTTATTCATATGCAAGCAAACAACTTTTAGCAGCCATTTTAGGTATATTTGGAATGTTTTTCTTTTCAAAAATAAATTATAATGTTTATAAAAAAAAATGTATAAAATGGCATATGTGGTTTCTGTACTTATATTATTACTAGTTCTAATTCCAAATGTTGGAGTTGAAGCAAATGGAGCTACAAGATGGATAAAAATTCCGATAATAGGACAGTTTCAACCATCAGAATTAACTAAAATAGGATTAATTATATTTTATGCAGGTTATCTAACAGAGCACAAAGATGAGTTGAGAGATTTTTGGAGAGGATTTGTAAAACCACTTTGTTTTTTATACTTCCACCAATTGCAGTATTATATTTAGTACAAAACCATTTAAGTGCATCATTAATTATTGGAATGATTACTTGTATAATGATGCTGATTGCGGGAACAAGACTCGTACACTTTATTATTATTGTTGGAGCAATAGGTGGAGGAGGTTTAATCTCATACCTGATATATAAAAGTTAGTTCAGGAGGAGGGGATGACAGCTTCCGTATAGGCAGAATTATTTCATTCTTAGACCCTTGGCAAGACCTTACAGGAACAGGCTGGCAAGTAGTTCAAAGTTTATATGCAATAGGTTCAGGAGGACTATTTGGAGCAGGTTTAGGTGAAAGTAAGCAAAAATATTTATATATATCAGAGCCACAAAATGACTTTATATTTGCAATAGTTGCAGAAGAATTAGGTTTTATAGGGTGCCTAATTATAATGATATTATTTGGAATTTTAATTTGGAGAGGTGTACTAATTGCAATAAAAGCACCAGATACATTTTCAAGCCTATTAGCTACAGGAATAGTGAGTTTAGTTGCAATTCAAGTAATACTAAATATAGCAGTTGTTACATCATCAATTCCAAATACAGGTATACCACTACCATTTTTCAGCTATGGAGGAACAGCGTTATTGATTTTATTATGTAGTATGCGGTATTTTACTAAACATTTCACGAGCGGGCTCAAAAAAGTATAAAGGGGAACTAGAATGCGAGTAATAATAGCAGCAGCAGGAACAGGCGGACATATAAATCCAGGAATAGCAATAGCTAATAAGATAAAAAAAAAAGAAGAACCAGACTCAGAAATAATATTTATAGGTACTAATCGTGGGCTAGAAAAATGACTTAGTTCCTAGAGCAGGTTATGAGCTAAAACATATAAATGCTTATGGATTTAATAGAACAATATCATTAGAAAATATGAAAAAAATATATCAAACTTTTCATTCAATAAAAGAAGCTAAAAAAAATAATAGAACAGTTTAAACCAGATGTAGTAATTGGAACAGGTGGATATATTTGTGTGCCAGTAGGAATGGCAGCTAAAAAGAAAAAGGTACCAGTAGTATTGCACGAAAGCAATGCATTTCCTGGAGTAGCTGTAAAGATACTATCAAATAAAAGCAAAGCAAGATATTAGTAGGATTTGAAGACGCAAAAGCAAGATTACCAAAAGCAAAAAAAAAGTAGTTGTCACAGGGACCCCTACTAAAGTGAAAAAAGTAGAAATATCAGATTCTAGAAAACAAGAATTATTAAAGGAAAATAAACTAGAAAGCAATAAACCAATAGTACTATTTTTTGGAGGAAGTCAAGGAGCTAAAAGTATAAATAATAGTTTATTGGAAATAATATCTAAAAAACAAAATCAAGACTACCAAATTTTATGGGCAGCAGGACCAAAACAATATGATCAGATAAAAAATGAACTAAAAAGAAAAATATTCAATAGAAATTGATAATATACCAAATGTTAGCATAGTACCATACATTTATAATATGGAAGAAATAATGAATATTATAGACTTAGTAGTTTCAAGAAGTGGAGCAATGACAATAACAGAAATAGCAAATGTGGGAGTGCCAGCAATATTTATACCATTCCCATTTGCAACAGAAAATCATCAAGAATACAATGCAAAAGTATTAAAAAATGTAGGAGCTGCTAAAATAATATTAGACAAAAACTTGACAGCAAAAGAATTAAATAGTACAATATCAAACTTAGTGAAGGATAAAAAAGTTTTTAAAAGAAATGGGCGAAAAAGCTCATACAGTTGCAATACAAGATGTAGAAGAAAAAAATCTACAAAGAAATCAAAGAAGTTGTCTAAAGACAACTCCTTATAATTTACTAATTAAAGGAGAATTCAAATGGCAGACAAGCTAATTATTGTGGAATCACCTGCAAAGGCAAACACAATTAAAAAGTTCTTAGGTGGAAATACCAAAGTAATGGCTTCAATGGGACATATTAGAGATTTACCAAAATCAAAAATGGCTGTTGACATTGAACATGACTTTGAACCAGAATATATAAATATTCGTGGAAAAGGTGACCTGATTAAAAGTTTAAAAAAGGAAGCCAAAGCTGCAAAACAAGTATATTTGGCATCTGACCCTGACCGTGAGGGAGAAGCTATTATTGCATGGCATTTAGCACATATATTAGAAATACCAGAAGATAGCAATTGCAGAGTCACTTTAATGAAATCACTAAAGAAACTGTAAAAAGAAAGTATAAAGAAACCAAGAACAATAAATATGGATTTAGTTGACGCACAACAAGCTCGTAGAGTATTAGACAGAATAGTGGGATACAAAATTAGTCCAGTGCTATGGAAAAAAAGTAAAAAGAGGATTATCAGCAGGTAGAGTGCAGTCAGTTGCTGTAAAGTTAATTGTTGATAGAGAAGAAGAAATAGAAAACTTTATACCAGAAGAATATTGGAATATTTATGCTGATTTATTAGAACCAAATTCTAAAAAAGAAATTTCAAGCTACATTTTATGGAAAAGATGGTAAAAAAGCTAGAAATACATACAAAAGAAGAAGTAGACAAAATATTAAAAATATAGAAAAAAAAAAGTATATTGTAGCAGATGTGAAAAAAAAGGAGAAAAGAAAAGAACTCCTGCACCACCATTTACTACAAGTACAATGCAACGAGAAGCATCTAGAAAATTAAGCTTTACACTAAAAAAAGACAATGTCTGTTGCACAAGGACTATATGAAGGTGTACATGTTGGTGAAAAAGGTACAGTTGGTTTAATTACATATATGAGAACTGACTCTACTAGAATTTCAGATGAAGCAAGAGCAGTAGCAAAAAGAAGTTATTACTCAAAAATATGGCGCAAACTATTATGAAAATCGTTATTACAAAACAAAGCAAAATGCTCAAGATGCGCATGAGGCAATTAGACCAACATATATAGATTTAGAACCAGAAAAAAAATTAAAGATTATTTAACAACAGATCAGTACAAGTTATACCGTTTGATATATAACAGATTTATTGCAAGCCAAATGGCTAATGCTATATATGACACAGTTACAGCCAATATAGATGTAAACAATTACAATTTTAGAGCAAATGGACAAACTTTAAAATTTAAAGGTTTTATGACTCTATATGTGGAAACTATAGAGGGAGAAAAAGAGGAAGAGGATAACTCTATTCCAGAATTAACAATTGGCCAAGAAGTAAAAAAAAAAAACTAGAAGCAAAGAAAAGCTTTACACAACCACCTGCAAGATATACAGAGGCGAGCTTGGTAAAAGCTTTAGAAGAAAAAAAGGAATAGGAAGACCAAGTACTTATTCTCCAACAATTACAACAATTTTGGAAAGAAGATATATTCAAAAAAGAACAAAAACAACTAATACCAACAGATTTAGGTAAAATAGTAAACAAACTATTAGTTGAAAACTTTCCAGATGTAATAAATGTTGAATTTACTGCTAAAATTGAAGAAGAATTTGACGAAGTTGCAGAAGGAAAAGAACCATGGAAACAAGTTATACGTGAGTTCTATGGACCATTTAAGGTGACTTTAGATAGAGTAGAAAAAGAACTAGAACATGTCGAATTAGTTGAAGAAGTATCAGACGTACCAATGAAAAAAAAATGTGGAAGAATGATGGTAATAAAATATGGTAGATATGGTAAGTTTTTTTAGCTTGCCCTGGCTATCCAGAATGTAAAAAAATGCAAAACCTATTATAGAAACTATAGATGTACCATGCCCAGTATGTGGGGAACAGTGCAAATAAAAGAAAACTAGAAGAGGAAAGAAATTCTACGTATGTGAAAATAATCCAGGTACTTGTGAATACATTTCATGGAACCCACCAAAACCAGGAGAACCATGGACACCTGAGAAAAAAAGAAGAAAAGAAAAAGAAAAACTACTAAAACAAAAAAGGCAAAAACAACAAAAAGAAAAAAACTAAAAATAAATTCAAGAACGGGGAACTACACCCTCGTTCTTAAATTATGCCATATTCCTTGAAAAAAAATAAATAACTTATGATATAATTACAACTTGATGAAATTTCAAGGGAGATTGTTATGTTGAATAAAGAAGAAAACTTTAAAGAAAAGGAAAATCATAGGGTATTTAAGCAGTTATTAAATAACTTTATGCAAAGTGAACAAAGCTCTAAAATTGAAGAGGAAAATATAAGTAAAAATATAAAAATTGTACCCTAAATTTTTTTATGATAACTTCAAAAAAACAATTAAAGGTGGAATTTAGAATAGGTGAAAAAAACAGCTATATAAACTTAAAAAATCTACCGGAATTCTACGAAAAAAATGTTAAACAATGAAGTATATCAATATGGAGCAAAACTAAACTTTATACATACTACAGAATCTTTTGAAAAAGAATCACAAGAAATTTTATCATTCTTACTAAAATATGCAGAAATTATTAAATACAGTAATGAAATGAATTACACATATTATAGAAACAATTTTATACCAGACAATATTTTACTATCAAATTCAGGCTTAGACGACATTTTTTGAAATTTTGAAAAAAAAAAATGTAGCCTTTCAAATAAATGCAGTAGAAAAAAATATATATTTTGCAGATGAAGAACCAGAAATATTCTTCAACATTACAGAAGTAGAAGGAAATAAATTTAAACTAAAATGCAATATTGATGTTTTTAGTTATGATATTTTACAAGGCAAAAAATATATATATTTATTATTCACAGACAGCTTATATCGTTGTGACATAAAAATTCGAAAACACCATTTTAAATATATTAGAAACCTTAAGGAAAAAATTATACAAATGAAATAATTATGGACGAAAAAGAAGTAACAAACTTTTTTTTGCAATGATAGCACCAGAAATAGAAGAAAGTGTAGTTACAGACGATTTGCCTAAAATGTAAAAAAAGACAAGTATATTCCACAAAAATTAGGGGTGAAGATATACTTAGATTATGATGCAAACAATAATGTTATAGCAGATATAAAATTTTGTTATGGAAAAAATGAATACAATCCACTAACAAATCAAAATGTTGATTTTGCCAGAAATATGATAAAAGAAAATGAAGCACTAAATCAATTTATAAAAACTGGATTTATGCTTGATAGAAAAAATGCAAGACTAATTTTTGGCAAATGACGAAAAAGATATATCAATTTTTATCAGAAGAAATTGAAGACTATATGAAAAAATATGAAGTTTTGGCTACTGAAACTTTTAAGAAAAAAAAGAAATACGTGCTCCACAAATGAAATCTATTGAGTAAAGATAGAAAACAATTTGCTACAAATAGATTTATCACAAATAGGAATTGAATTATCAGATCTATCAGACATAATGGAAAAGTATAAGTTAAAAAAGACTTTTCACAGATTAAAAGATGGAAGCTATATAGATTTAAAACAAAATGAAACTCTAAAATTTTTAGATGACCTAAATCTAGATATGGAAAATGGATTTACAAATTTAAAAGATGGAGTTATTACACTTCAAAACTATAGAAGTTTGTATTTAGAAAGATGCTTAAAGAATTTAAATAATGTTGAAGTAACAAAAGATGAAGCATATAAAAAATATGGTAGAAAGCCTTGAAACAGAACAAAAAAAACTGTTCAAATGGAAATACCTAAAAAATTTGAATGCAAGTTTAAGAACCTACCAGAAAATAGGATATCAATGGTTGAAAACATTAGATAGTTATCAATTTGGTGGAATATTAGCAGACGATATGGGACTTGGAAAAACAATTCAAGTTATAGCAGTAATATTAGACTACGTAAATAAAGAAGGAAAAAATGCCATCACTAGTAGTATGCCCAAGTTCACTTACTTTGAACTGGCTAAACGAAACTAACAAATTTGCACCAAGTTTAAAAGTATGTGTAATTAGTGGTAATGCTATAGAAAGAGCAAAAAAAAGAATAGATAAAATACCACAATATGATTTAGTTATTACATCATATGATTCATTAAAAAGAGACATTGAAATATATGAAGAAAAAAGCCTATAACTTTAGATATATGATAGCAGATGAGGCTCAATATGTAAAAAAAAAATAACAATACTCAAAATGCAAAAATCTATAAAGAAAATATTAACACAAACAAAGATTTGCACTAACAGGTACACCTATTGAAAATTCACTTTCAGAATTATGGTCTATATTTGACTTTATAATGCCAGGATATTTATTCAAATACAGAAGATTCAAAGAGTCATTTGAAACACCTATAGTCAAAGAAGAAAGCGAAGCAAGTTTAGAAAGACTTAAAAAAAATGATAGAACCTTTTGTACTAAGAAGAATAAAGAAAGAGGTACTAACAGAGCTACCAGACAAAAACAATAAGTGTGCTATATAATGAAATGCAAGAGGAACAGCAAAAGGTATATTTGGCATACTTATCAAGAGCAAAGAAAGAGATAAGTGATGAGATTAAAGTAAACGGAATTGAAGGAAGCCAAAAAAAAAATATTAGCTTTGTTAATGAGATTAAGGCAAATATGTTGTCACCCTAAACTGTTTTTAAAACAGTATGAAGGTGAAAGTAGTAAGCTTACACAATGTATAGAACTTATAAAAAACACTGTTGAGAGTGGACACAAAAATATTACTATTTTCAGGATATACATCAATGTTTGAAATGATAGAAAAAAAAGAACTCAAAGAAAATAAAATATCATATTTAAAGTTAACAGGACAAACAAAAAGTAGCGGATAGAATAGATTTAGTTGATAAATTTAATGAAGACGAAAATATAAAGGTATTTTTAATATCTTTAAAAAGCTGGTGGAACAGGTTTAAACCTAACAGGAGCAGATGTAGTAATTCATTATGATCCATGGTGGAATTTATCAGCTGAAACCAAGCAACAGATAGAACTTATAGAATAGGACAAAAAAAATAATGTGCAAGTATATAAACTAATTACTAAAAATTCAATAGAAGAAAAAATCTATGAACTACAGCAAAAAAAGGCAAAACTTGCAGACAATATGTTATCAACACAAAAACACATTTATAAGTCAACTATCAAAAAGAAGATATTATGAAATTATTTGGTTAAAATTTCCAAAAGATGTTGACATATTTTAAATAATGTAGTAATATAATTGTAGTAGAGAGTCAAATCTCAATTTAATAAAAAGGTACAAGTAACTCAAAAAAACTTCCGTGATGCCAGTCACGGAAGTTTTTGGATATAATATATAAGTAATATGAGGTGGAAAAAATGAAGGATTATATAACAGTAATTGGAGGAGGATTAGCAGGAACAGAGGCTGCTTACCAAATTGCAAAAAAGAGGAATAAAAGTAAAAAGCTATATGAAATGAAACCACAAAAAATATTCGCCTGCACATAGTAATCAAAATTTGGCAGAAGTAGTGCAGTAATTCGTTTAAATCAAATTTACATACTAATGCTTGTGGTCTATTAAAAGAAGAATTAAGGATGCTTGATTCACTTTTAATAAAAAATAGCAGATGAAACGGCGGTGCCAGCAGGACAAGCACTTGCAGTAGATAGAGAGGGTTTTTCTAAGAGAGTAACAGAAGAATTAGAGAAAATGAAAAATATAGAAATAATAAGAAAAGAAGTTGGAAAAAGAAACCGTAAACAATATTGACGATGTTTTAATAGATAGTGAAATCAAAAGTGAACTACAAGAAATGGCAGAAGACGGAATTGTAATTATAGCAACTGGTCCATTAACTTCGAATAAACTATCAAATGAAATATTAAGCATTACAGGCCAAGATAAATTGTTCTTCTATGATGCGGCGGCACCAATTATCGAAAAAGATTCAATAAATATGGATATAGCATTTTGGGGGGGAGAACGCTACGAACAAGAAAAGAGAAAAAAGACGAACCAATGGAAGAATGGCAAAAAGAGAATACAGTCACAAACAGAAGCAAGTTATCTAAATCTTCCAATGAACAAAGAAGAGTATGAAGAATTTTGGACAGCTTTAGTAAATGCAGAAGTAGTAACACTTCAGGAGTTCGAAAAAAAAAAAAGGAAATATTTGAAGGATGTATGCCATTAGAAATAATGGCTAAAAGGGGAAAAGGACACCTTTGAGATATGGTCCTTTAAAAAACCAGTAGGTCTTTACAGATAAAAGAACAGGCTATAGGCCATATGCACTTGTACAATTAAGACAAGACAACACAGAGGGAAATTTATTTAATATGGTTGATTCCAAACAAATTTAAAATTTGGAGAACAACAAAGAGTATTTAGCATGATACCGGGTTTAGAAAATGCTAATTTTGTGAAATATGGAGTAATGCATAGAAACACTTATATAAATTCTACAAAATTACTAGAACCAACATATCAATTAAAAAGCAACAGAAATATATATTTTGCAGGACAAATTACTGGAGTAGAAGGATATGTAGAATCAATTTCTTCAGGATTAGTATCAGCGTTAAATGCGATAGAACAATACAATCAAACAAATAAAGAAATTGTTTTTTCAGACTTAACAATGATAGGAGCATTGAGTAAATATATATCAACAACTAATGAAAATTTTCAACCAATGAATGCTAACTTTGGCATCTTGCCAGAACTTCCTGAAAAAAATAAAAGATAAAAAATTAAAAGTATTCAAAACTAGCCGATAGAGCAATAGAAGAAATGAGAAAGACAATACAAAACATATAAAATATTACGTATATATTACAATTGTGTTAAGTTTTGATTACAAATCACACGAATTTACATAATACAGTTGCAAGAAAAGGAAAAATGTGGTATAATAAAAGTATGTGAAAAAATATTCATAATAAAGGAGTAATTTATATGAAAAAAGAGCGTTAGACAAAGCGTATGAAGAAATTGATGCTAAATATAAAGATATGTCTGAAGAAGACATGAAAAAAAAGAGATGGCGACATTAAAAAAAGAGATTACCGGAAAAGAAAAAAGCCTTAGAAAATCTAGATGGTGAAGCCAGAGAAAAAATGAAAAAAAAGATTTAGAAAAAGAAGAATAATAGACTTAAAAAAACTTAGAAGGATATTCTAAAAATAAAACTCAAATTTCAAAAAAATTATAGACTATAGAGGAAGGTTGGAAGCAAAACTAGCAAAATGTTATAGCAGTAAAAGATGATAGCAAAAAGGCATATGCTGAAGCTAAAAAGGAATTTGTGGAAGCAAGTAAGTTATTAAAAGATGAAAACAAAACTATGGAAATGGATCAAAATGAATATAATGACTTGCTAACTAAAAAAGAAAAATGCCGAAAAAGAAATGAAATCTCAAAAGAAATATTTGAAAAGGCACAAGCAAAAGCAAAAGACCTTGAAGCTAAAATAGGAAAATGCAATCTTGCTTTGGAGAACATTATTTACTAACAAAACATGGGATGATATTCAACTAAGAGCAAAACAAACTAAAAGGTAGGTTTACTAGAAGAAAAAAGACGAGGAAATAATAGAAGAGCCTATTGAAATAGAAGATAAAGAAATAAAAAAGAACAAATTGGAAAAAATGTAAGAAAAATTCAAGAAGAACAAAAAGAGAAAAAGAATTTACCAGCAAAAGTAACAACTTGGACTAAAATTAAAAACTTCTTTAAATCAATAACAGCTAAAATAAAAAGAGAAAAATTTGGCAAAGAAGAAGTGGAAGAAAAAATCAACAAACTCTAAATCTACTAAACAACAAAAAAGATGAGTTTTTTAGATGCTCTTAGACAAAATGTAGATGTTGATTATAGAGAAGCTGTAAGAAAAGCAAAAGAACAAAAATACATAGATCAACACAAAGCAAAATCAAAAGAAGAAAAATAACATAAAAAACCTTCAACTTTTAATTGAAGGTTTTTTCTAATATGTAAGAAAATACTGGAAAAACTGTTGACTTTTATAGGGGGAAAATGATAAAATATAAACCGTTAGTGTAAAATACGCGAATAGTGTATTTCCCTAACGGTTTGTTTGTCAAAAAAAGTAATAATATAGCTTTTTTTGTAGAATAGATTTTAGAAAAGAGGTGAAATTTAAGTGCCAACAATTAATCAATTAGTAAGAAAAGGTAGAAAAAGTTCTACAACAAAATCAACAGCACCAGCTTTACAACATGGTTACAATTCTATGAATAAAAGAATGACTAACAAAAGAGCACCACAAAAAAGAGGTGTATGTACTGTTGTAAAAACTGTAACACCTAAGAAGCCAAACTCAGCTTTAAGAAAAGTTGCCAGAGTTAGACTATCTAATGGATATGAAGTTACTTCATATATTCCAGGTATAGGACACAACCTACAAGAGCACAGCGTTGTTCTAATTAGAGGAGGAAGAGTAAAAAGACCTTCCTGGTGTTAGATATCACATTATCAGAGGAACATTAGATACAGCAGGTGTTAAAGACAGAATGCAAGCGCGTTCTAAGTATGGAGCAAAACGCCCAAAGAAGTAGAAATTTGAAATGGTGCGTATAATTTATTACTAGTTTAAGGTACTTAAATTTATAATACATTATATATAGCGCTATACGGAAAAGCTTAGGGCTTTTCAGAGTACCTATCATACGGTTTAGTATGAAATAATAAAAGGAGGGAAGAATAGTGCCAAGAAAAGGATTTATAGCAAAAAGAGAAGTTTTACCAGATCAATATATAATAGCAAAGTTGTTACAAAATTGATTAACAATGTTATGCTAGATGGTAAAAAAACAGTTGCTCAAGGTATAGTTTATGATGCATTTGACATCATTAAAGAAAAAAGCAAAAAGATCCACTAGAAGTTTTTCAAGCAGCACTTGAAAATATAATGCCAGTTCTAGAAGTTAAAGCTAGAAGAATTGGTGGTGCTACATACCAAGTACCAATCGAAATTAGACCAGAAAGAAGACAAACTTTAGGTTTAAGATGGTTAGTTGTTTATGCTAGAAATAGACATGAAAAAAAAACTATGGCTGAAAAAACTTGCAGGTGAAATTATGGATGCTGTAGCTGGAAACGGTGGAGCATTTAAGAAAAAAGAAGATATGCATAGAATGGCTGAAGCTAACCGTGCTTTCGCACATTATAAATTTTAATTATAAGCGTCGTCTAACTTTGTTAGCCATCGCATAAAGTTTCTTCGACATACAAACGTATAGTCTCAAAAACTTTAGCTCGGCTGCCTCGTTATACTCGCTTCTAATTAAAATTAAACGTATTTTTATATGGTACATTTAATTTTTTTTTTTAGAATGTATCGAGAAACTAAATAAAAGGAGGAAAAATAAGTGGCTGGAAGAGAATTTCCTTTAGAAAAAAACAAGAAATATAGGAATCATGGCTCACATTGATGCGGGAAAAACTACTACAACAGAGAGAATACTTTTCTATACAGGTAAAACTCACAAAATTGGTGAAGTTCATGAAGGCGCAGCAACTATGGACTGGATGGTCCAAGAACAAGAAAGAGGTATTACAATTACTTCTGCAGCTACAACTTGTCAATGGTCAGGACATCGTATCAATATTATCGATACGCCTGGGCATGTTGACTTTACAGTTGAAGTTCAAAAGATCTTTAAAAGTTCTTGACGGTGCTGTAACAGTATTAGCCGCTAAAGGTGGTGTACAACCACAAACAGAAACAGTTTGGAGACAAGCTGATAAATATCAAGTTCCAAGAATGGTATATGTAAATAAGATGGATACTACAGGTGCTGATTTTATGCTTTGTGTAGATCAATTACACAATCGTTTAAAAGCAAACGCAGTTCCAATTCAATTACCAGTTGGAGCAGAAGAAAACTTCAAAGGCATTGTTGACTTAATTAAAATGAAAGCATTTATTCACAAAGATGATTTAGGAAAAGAAATCGAAGTATGTGATATACCTGCTGAATTACAAGCACAAGCTGAAGAATTTAGAGCAAAATTAGTTGAAGCAGCAGCTGAGCAAGATGATGAATTAATGATGAAATATTTAGAAGGTGAAGAACTAACTGAAGAAGAAATCATTAAAGGTATCAGAAAAGGTACAATTGCTAACAAACTTATTCCTGTATGCTGTGGTTCTTCATACAAGAACAAAGGTGTACAAGAATTATTAAATGCAGTTGTTAACTTTATGCCATCACCACTTGATATAGCTGATGTTAAAGGTGTTGATTTAGATGGAAACGAAGCAGTAAGAAAAAAACATCTGATAGTGAACCATTTGCAGCACTAGCATTTAAAATTGCAACAGATCCATTTGTTGGAAAACTTTGTTTCTTCAGAGTATATTCTGGTACATTAGAAGCTGGTTCAACAATATTAAATGCAAAATAAAGATAAAAAAGATAGAATGGGAAGAATTCTATTAATGCACTCAAATCACAGACAAGATATTGATAAAGTATATGCCGGTGATATTGCAGCTGCAGTTGGTTTAAAAGAAGTTGGAACAGGTGATACATTATGTGATCCTGCACACCCAATTATTCTAGAATCAATGGAATTCCCAGAGCCTGTTATTGATATCGCTATTGAACCAAAAGATAAAGCAAATAGCGAAAAAATGGGTATAGCTTTAGCAAAACTTGCTGAAGAAGATCCAACCTTCAAAACATGGACAGATCAAGAATCTGGTCAAACAATCCATCGCTGGTATGGGTGAGTTACACTTAGACATTATCGTTGATCGTTTGAAGAGAGAATTCAAAGTTGAATGTAGTGTGGGTAAACCACAAGTTTCTTACAGAAACAATTAGAAATAAAGTTAAAGTACAAAGGTAAATTCATCCGTCAATCTGGTGGTAGAGGTCAATACGGTGACGTATGGCTAGAAATGGAACCATTAGAAGCTGGAAAAGGAATTGAATTTGAAAGCAAAATCGTTGGTGGTGTTGTTCCAAAAGAATATATCAAACCAATCGAGGAAGGTGTTAGAGAAGCTGCTCAAAGCGGTATCTTAGCAGGTTACCCTGTAATCGACTTTAAAGCTACATTGGTAGATGGTTCTTACCACGAAGTTGACTCTTCAGAAATGGCCTTCAAAATTGCTGGTTCTATGGCATTCAAAGAAGGATGTAAAAACAAGCTAAATCAGTTATATTAGAGCCAATTATGAAGGTTGAAGTAACAGTTCCAGAAGAATACATGGGAGATGTTATTGGAGATATCAATTCTAGACGTGGAAGACTAGAAGGAATGGAAGCTGTCCAAAGGAAATCAAGTAATTAGATGCTTTATTCCATTATCTGAAATGTTTGGATATGCAACAGACTTACGTTCAAAAACACAAGGTAGAGGTACTTATTCAATGGAACCAAGCCATTATGAAGAAGTTCCAAAATCAGTATTTGATAACATTGTTGCATCAAGAGCTAAAAAAACAAAACTAAGAATATAAATCGAACCACAGATATACATAATTGCTTTGTAATTTATGTGGTTCGAAGTAACTTAAAAAAATAGTAAAAAATACTTGATTTTAGCTATGAAATAGTATAAAATACAAGTACTTGAAAAAAAGATTTTAATATTAAATTAAAATAAATGTAGGAGATTTATAAAAATCCCTAACAAAATTAAGGAGGAAAATTAAATGGCAAAAGCAAAATTTGAAAGAACAAAACCACACGTTAACATTGGTACAATCGGCCACGTTGACCACGGTAAAAAAACAACAACAACAGCAGCTATTACAAAATACCTAGGATTACTAGGAAAAGCTAAATATGAAGCATATGATCAAATCGATAGTGCTCCAGAAGAAAAAGCAAGAGGAATCACAATTAACACAGCTCACGTAGAGTATGAAACAGATAAAAGACACTATGCTCACGTAGACTGCCCAGGACACGCTGATTATGTAAAGAACATGATCACTGGTGCTGCTCAAATGGATGGAGCAATTCTAGTTGTTTCAGCAGCTGATGGTCCAATGCCTCAAACAAGAGAGCATATCTTACTTGCTCGTCAAGTAGGTGTTAAATATATCGTTGTTTACTTAAACAAATGCGATATGGTTGACGATCCAGAATTATTAGAATTAGTTGAAATGGAAGTTAGAGACTTATTATCAAGCTATGATTTCCCAGGTGATGAGATTCCAATTATTAAAGGTTCATCATTAAAAGTTCTAGAAGCAGCACATCTACAGATCCTAACGATCCTGTATACGCTCCAATTAAAGAACTTATGGATGCAGTTGATAGCTATATTCCAACTCCAGACAGACCAATTGACCAACCATTCTTAATGCCAATTGAAGACGTTATGACAATCAGTGGTAGAGGTACAGTTGTTACTGGTAGAGTTGAAAGAGGTCAAGTAAAACTTCAAGACGAAGTTGAAATCGTTGGATTATCTAAAGAATCTAAGAAAACAGTTGTTACTGGTGTTGAAATGTTTAGAAAAAAACATTAGACCAAGCTGAAGCTGGAGATAACGTTGGTATCTTATTAAGAGGTACTCAAAGAAACGAAGTTGAAAAGAGGTCAAGTATTAGCAAAACCAGGAACAATTCATCCACATACAAAATTCAAAGCACAAGTATACGTTCTAACTAAAGAAGAAGGTGGACGTCATACTCCATTCTTTAATGGATATAGACCACAATTCTACTTCAGAACAACAGACGTTACAGGTGTTATCGAATTACAAGCTAGAACAGAAATGGTTATGCCAGGAGATAACGTTGACATGACTATCGAACTTATTACTCCAATCGCTATCGAAAACGGATTAAGATTCGCTATTCGTGAAGGTGGACGTACAGTAGGTTCAGGAGTAGTATCTGAAATTATTGCTTAATTTAAATTATGTAATATAGAAAAGGCAAGGGTTACAAGAAATTGTAAAACCTTGCTTTTTATATTGACTTTTTTAGACTTTAATTATATACTATATGCGTACCAAAGAGCAAAAAAAATTATAGTAATATTTGTAGAAAAAAAGGAGAGTTCTTTTAATGAAGAATTTAAGAAAAATATCACTAATGTTAATACTTACAGTAGTTAGTATATTATTACTAGCAGTAAGTTCAAAAGCAACTACGAAAGTAAAAGTAACAGGAGATGTGTTGAACATAAGAAAAGGTCCTTCAACTAGTACAAAAGTTGTAGCAATGTTATCTAAAGGCGTAGAATGTGAATTGCTTGAAGAAGAGGGAGATTGGTACAAAGTTAAGTACAAAACATATACGGATATGTAAGTAAAGAGTATGCAGAGATAATAGGTGAAACTAATAATACAGAAGAACCTAAAAACACTGAAACAAACACTGATAATAAAAATGATACGGATAACACTTCTAAAAATGAAGAGAATAATACAACTTCAGATACTAACATAGATGAAGATGTAAAAGTTGTATATAAAAAATTAAAACAAGATAGTGAGTTAAAAATTTTACCATTGGTTTATTCAAGCAATATCGAAAGCTTAAAAAAGAATGCTGAAATGATATTGTTAAGTGAAGTTAATGGATGGTCATATGTACAAACAGATTCTAACTGTGGATGGATAAGAACTGAATACTTAGAAGATTCAAGTACAACATCATCTAATAATGGGAACACTAATAGCACAGACAAAAATGAATATACAGAAAAAAACAGGATATATAAATGAAAGTTCAGTTAATATGAGAAAAGGAGCTGGAACAAGTTATAGTATAGTAAAAGTATTATCATTAAATACTCAATTAACTATAACAGGTGAAGACGGAAAATGGTATCAGGTTAAGGTTGGAAATACTACTGGATATGTTTCAAAAAGACTATGTATCAGATACAAAAAACTACTACAACTAGAGGAAATAACACTTCTAGAACAGAAAACAATACTGAAAAAACTACTGCTAGTAATACAAAAGTAGAAAAAATTGATAATAAAGAAAATACAACTAAATCAACTGAAAATGTTAAAAAGAACAGGTTGAAGCAATCAAAACAACAACTCAAAAGTCTAAACAAGAGACGACAAGTAAGAATGAAACAACAATTAAAAGTACAGACATTGTTGCATATGCCAAAAAAATATTTAGGATATAAATATGTATATGGCGGTGATGGATCAAACGGAACATTTGACTGTTCAGGATTTACAATGTATGTATATAAACACTTTGGTATAAAACTTCCACATGCAGCAAGTAAACAATACAAATGTGGAAAAAGGTACTCAAATTACTAAATATAGTGATTTACAAGTAGGGGATATTGTATTTTTAACAGATTATGAAACAGGTGTAGGAATAGGGCATTGTGGAATATATCTTGGAAATGATAACTTTATTCATGCATCAACAACTTGTTATGCTGTTGAAATATCTAGTTTTTAAAACAATATATAAAAAGGTAGATTTTATTCTGGTTTAAGATTGATATAATTTATAGGGGCATTATAGAAAGGTTTAAATATGAGACCATTTTGTGTTGCCACTATTGGAGTAATTTTAGGAATTATAATAGGGCTATACTTAAAAAGTATAGCTTTTTTTCATATGTATAATGATAATAATTATTAGTATAATACTTAAGTTGAAAAAAATAAATTAAATTCTTGTGTGATTATAATTAGTATATGTTTTATAGTATTTTGTATTTATACATTGATGTTGGAAAATAATTACACAAAAATTACAAAGAAATATGATAAACAGTCAATAACTATACAAGGAATTGTTGTAACAAACGGAAATGAGAAGAAATATAAAACAGCAATATGAAATACAAGTAATGAAAATACATAATAATAACACAGGAGAAACTGAAAAGAGAAACTATAAAGTGTTATGTGATATAAAAAGGCAAAAAAAAAAAAAGATGAAATAGGACTGAAGTTTGGAGATGAAATAATATTTAGTTCAAAATTTGAGGCACCATACACAGAAAGAAATGAAGGAGGATTTGATTATAGTCAATATCTAAAAACGAAAAAAAAAGATTGCCGGCAGTGTAATGAGTAAAAGTGAAAATATAAAATTAGTGGGGCAAAACAAGATAAATATACTAGAGAGAATAACAAATGATTTAAAAAATGCTTTATTAAATAAAACATACAAGATTTTGCCTAAGGATGAAGCAGGACTGTGTGCAGCCTTATTATTAGGAGATAAAAGTAAGATAAACAATGATATAGAAAATAGTTTTAGAGAGGCGAGTTTGTCACATATGCTTGCTATTTCAGGAGCACATATATCATATATATTATTAGGAGTTTCAACTGTTTTATCATATCTAAAAATTCATAAAAGATGGGCTAAAACTTTTATATGTATGTTTTTTACTATTTTTTATGTTTTTAGCAGGTGGATCACCAAGTCAATTGTTAAGAGCTTGTATAATGGCAATTTTAAATTTAGTAGCTGAAATGTTATTTGAAAAAATCAGATACATTTAACAATTTAGGCATAAGTGCGTTTATAATATTACTTTTTTAATCCATATGCTTTATTAGACATAAGCTTTCAACTTTCATTTGGTGGAACTATTGGAATAGTCACATTTGTAGAGCTATTATATAATATTAGATTAAAGAGAAAAGGAATAACTAAAAGAAAGGATCAAGAAGAAAAAAAAAATGGAAAGATACAAGGAAGGAAATATAGTGAATTCACATACAAAATTTTAATATATATAGAGCAAACTACTATAATGTCACTAGCAGCAAACATAGTTATTACACCAATTATGCTTCATAATTTTAGTTCAATTTCATTAGTATTTATAATTTCAAATTTACTTGCTACACCTATAATGGGGATATGCTTAATTCTTGGAATGATTTTTTTTAGTTTCTCTAATAATTACCCCATTAGCATATGTAGTGGCATTTTTATTAGGACCACTATTAAAAATATTTATTCTAGTTGCAAGTTTTTTCAAGTAATATACCATTCTCAAAAAAATTTTAATGCCAACGCCAAAGATATGGCAAATTCTAATCTATTATTTAATCATTATAATATATTTTTTCAAAGACGATATTCAAAAAGTTTACCCAAAAAATATTAGATAATTATAAGAAAATAATTATATTTTTAATAATTTTAACTTTATTACCTTATGGATTAGCAGTAATTCCAACAAATAAGTTAGAAATTCATTTTATAGATGTAGGACAAGGTGATAGTATGCTTATTATACAACACCATCTAAAAAGAAAATTTTAGTGGATGGTGGAGGAAGTGAATTTGGCACATTTGATGTTGGAAAGCAAACATTACTACCATATTTATTAAACAAGTCAATTATAAGCATAGATTATCTTTTGTTTACACATTTTGACTCAGACCATTGCCAAGGTTTACTTACGGTGCTAGAGAGTATAAATGTAAAAAAATGTAATTATAGGAGAACAGGGGAAAGAGTGTGAGAATTTTGAAAAATTTTCAGAACTTGTAAAGTTAAAACATACTAATAAGATTACTGTAAAAGCAGGAGATACAGTTACTATAGATAAAGAATGTAACTTTGAGATATTGTTTCCTGACACAGATTTGATAAAAGCAGAACATCTTGAACAATAACTCAATAGTAAAAAGTTTTGGTATAAAAGATTATAGTGTATTACTTACAGGAGATATAGAAAAAATTGCTGAAGAAAAATTGATACGAAAATACAAGGATACGAAAAACTAGAAGCTAAATATACTAAAAGTTGCACATCATGGTTCAAAAAGTTCCTCAATACAGCAATTTCTAGATGAGGTGAAACCTGAAATAGCTCTTATTGGAGTTGGAGAAAAAAATACTTTTGGGCATCCAAATGACGGAGTATTAGAAAGGTTAGAAAATTTACGGTTGTGAAATTTATAGGACTGATTTATGTGGAGAGATAACTATTACTATAAAAAATAATAAAGTGAAGGTTAATAAAAAAAATAGATATTGAAAAAATAGCCCAAAAAAAGTAGTATAATATATAGGAAAAATAGAAAAGGAAGCAAAAAAATATGTTATCAAAATATTCAAATCAAACAAATGGGATAAATGAAGAGGAAATACAAGAAGCAGCAAATGAAATAAAAAATGGAAACTTAGTATTATTCCCAACTGAGACTGTATATGGAATAGGAGCAAATGCTTTAGATGCAAATGCGGTAGAAAAGATATTTATAGCAAAAGGGAGAGCACAGGACAACCCTTTTAATTGTTCATGTTTCAAATATCAAGATGGTGGAAGAGATAGTAGAAGAAATAACAGAATTAGAGAAAAAAGCTAATAGAGAATTTTTTGGCCGGGTCCACTTACAATAATATTTAAGCGCAAAAAAGCAATGAAATAATTCCTGATGTTGTAACAGCAAATCTAGACACAGTGGGAATTAGAATGCCTAGCAATTTGATTGCAAAAAGAGTTAATAGAAAAATCCGGTGTACCAATTGCAGCCCCAAGTGCAAATGTTTCTGGAAAGCCCTAGCGGAACTAATGTTGAAGATATTATAGAAGCACTAGATGGAAAGGTTGCATATATATTAGATGGAGGTTCGACTGACATAGGATTAGAGTCAACAGTTATTAAAGTAGATGGAGATAACATCAATATATTAAGACCAGGCAAGATAACTAAAGAACAACTAGAAACAGTGGCAAATCAAGTTAAAGTTGATAAAAATGTATTAGGGCAAGTGCAAAAAGATGAAGTGGTAGCATCTCCGGGAATGAAGTATAAACACTGCGCTCCAAATACAAAATGTATGATGGTATATAGTGAAGATGCAGATAAAATGATTAAAAAAAGATAAATGAAATAACTATGCAAAATGAGAATGTTCTAATTTTAGCAAAAAGAGGAACACATGGACAAGTATATTGCAAGACATAAATGGAGCTTAGGAAATAGTTTAGAAGATGTTGCTAAAAATATATTTACATTTTTAAGAAGAGCAGATAAAAAGAAAATGTCGATTTAATAATTATTGAAGGAGTCGGCAGTAAAGGTTTAGGACTTGCGATTACAAATCGTTTGATTCGTGCATGTGCATATAATTATATTATTCTAAAAAAATGAATAAAATTTCCAAAAAATCTCATACTAATATTAAATATTTAGAAAAGGACTGATATAGTATGAGAAAAGGATGGATTATTGCATTAGCTATATTTCTACTAATAATAGGTGTGGCTTTAGGAATTTCTGTATATAACAAAAAATAAAACAGATAACACTAATATAGTAGATAATAAAAAGTTAGCAGAGGAAAATGAGATAAATAATGTGGTTCCTACAGCAGTAGTTGAAAAAAAGTATCACCTAATGCTAAGGTAATACAAAAGCAATATTTTACTGGTTGTGATCATTTATTAAAAAGAAACTAAAGATATACCAGAAAATTTGGTGAATAAAAATAAAGAAGAAGTAGAAAAAGTATTATAAAGACTGGAATGTCGACAGTTTTTCAAAAAATGAAATTATAATATATAAAGAAGAAAGTGGTTTTTGCAACCAGCATTATTTAATTAAAGAACATAATGGCGTTTTAGGAATTTACACAATAGATGAAAATGGAAAGATTACTTTAAAAGAGGATACTGAAATTCAGACTATGTATTTACCAGAAGCAGATTTAGAAAAGGTAAAGCAGGGAATAGAAGCGGTTGGAAACATGGAACTAAATAGTGCATTAGAAGATTTTTGAATAAAAAATAGATGAGATTATTTCTCATCTATTTTTAAGTTTTTTTTTTAGATATCCTTGTTTATAAAATGTAATGTAATACATAACAAGTGAAAATATAGTAGTTGCCAAAGCTAAATAATAAATCCATAAATCAAATTGTGGCAAAGGTGCTACAGAATTTGAAGGAATTTTAGCAATATTGTTCCAGTATGCAATTACAAATGAACATACAATCGCTATATAGAATAACACTGTTGCAAGTTTTTCCAAACCATCTACTAGAAACAACTAGTTCTTTTCCGTAAAGGAAAGATGCACCTGCTATCATTGCTGCTTCTTTTAAAGCAACTACTATAATAATCCAAAATGGAATAACTCCTTTAAATGTAATTGTTAAAAGTACAGCTAGTTGAGTTGCTTTTGTCGGCTAAAGGATCGATAAGTTTTCCAAAGTTTGTTATAAAATTAAATTTTCTAGCAATCAACCGTCTAAAAATATCTGTTAAACCAGATACTGTTAAAAAGTATAAGTGCTGTAATGTATTGGTCAACTACTATAAAATAAATTATAAAGGTATTAGAAAAAATCTTGCAACTGTTAATATATTTGGAATATGCTTTGCCATAAAAATTATCTCCTATTTTCTTACATTAAATTTTAAATTATTTTCTTCTGAAGAAACTACTATAGTATCTCCATTTAATAGTTCTGAACGTAATATCATATCTGAAAGCTCATCTTCCAAATATCTTTGAATAGCTCTTCTCAATGGCCTTGCACCGTATTTAATATCAGTTCCTTTTTCTAACAAGAATTTTTTAGCATCTTCGGAAATTTCTAAAGTAATATTCTTATCAGCTAATACTTTTTTTTGTATCGTCAAGCATTAGATTTACAATTTGTAATAATTGTTCATGATTTAATTGCTCAAATACAACAATTTCATCTACACGATTCAAAAATTCAGGTCTAAAAGTTTCTTTTAAGCTATCCATAACTTTATCTTGATTTATTCTTGTTCCACCAAAACCAATTGAATTTGTATTTTGATTAGAACCAGCGTTTGAAGTCATAATCATTATAGTATTTTTTCAAAACTTACAGTATTACCTTGACTATCTGTTAATCGTCCATCATCTAAAACCTGTTATAAAATATTAAATACATCAGGATGAGCTTTTTTTCAATTTCGTCTAGTAATACTATAGAATAAGGATTACGCTTTACTTTTTCTGTTAGTTGTCCTGCATCATCATAACCTACATAACCAGGAGGAGAACCAATTAGTTTTGATGTAGAATGTCCTTCCATGTATTCAGACATATCCACACGAATAATTGAGTTTTCGTTTCCAAACATTTCATAAGCAAGTGATTTAGCAAGTTCTGTTTTACCAACTCCTGTCGGACCAACAAATATAAATGATGGTGGCCTTTTAGTGCTTTTTAAACCAGCACGATTACGACGAATTGCTCTTGAAACAGCTTCCACAGCAGTATCTTGACCAATTACTCTCTTGTGCCAAATTAGCTTCTAAGTTTAGTAGTTTTTGAGTTTCAGCTTCAGTAATCTTCTTAACGGGAATCTTAGTCCAACTTTCAATAACTTCGGCAATATCTTGAACTGTTAAGTTTTTAAGTTTCATTTTTTCATTTAAACTATCAATTTGTTCCATTAAACTACATTCTTTAGCTTTTAGCTCAGCTGCTTTTTTTATAATCTTCAGTTGAATCTGCAAGAGCGGCTTCTTCTTTTTTCTTCTTGAACAGCTTTTAGTTGACCTTTTAATATCTCTAATTGATATAATTCTTTATTATTCAAGTTTATTCTTGAACAAGCTTCATCTAAAATATCTATTGCTTTATCTGGTAAAAATCTGTCATGAATATACTTCTCAGACATAATAACAGCTTGTTTGATTACATCATTTGAAATTTTAACTTTGTGATAATCTTCATAATATTTTTTAATACCCTCTAAAATTCCTATAGAATCAGTAATAGAAGGTTCTTCAACTAAAACAGGTTGGAATCTTCTTTCTAGGGCGCTATCTTTTTCTATATACTTGCGATATTCTTTTAAAGTAGTTGTTCCAATCAACTGAATTTCACCATTAGAAAGTGATGGCTTTAAAATATTTGCAGCATTCATAGAACGCTCTGCGTCACCAGCACCAATAATATTATGAATTTCATCTATTACTAAAAATTATATTTCCTAAAGCTTTTACATTCTTCAATAATAGATTTCATACGAGCTTCAAATTGTCCTCTAAACTGAGTTCCTGCAACTATAGCTGTCATATCTAATAAATAAACTTCTTTATTTAACAATTTAGCAGGTACTTTTACCATTTACAATTCTAATTGCTAAACCTTGAGCAATAGCTGTTTTACCAACTCCAGGCTCTCCAATTAAACAAGGGTTATTTTTTGCTACGACGATTTAATATTTGAGTTATTCTTTGAATTTCTTTTGTCTCTGCCAATAACCATATCTAATTGGCCATTTTTGGCTTTTTGAAGTTAGGGTTTGTACCATAAGCTTCAATGCTTTTTTACGTTTATCTTTTTTCTTTTCTACTTTAACTTTCTTTTTCTCAGTTGAACTATTAGTAGATCCTTCTTGATTTTCTCCAAACATATTTGAAAAAAATTGAACCTAATGGAATGGCAGCACCAAATATTGGAGAACCTTGCTCCATTTTTTTCTAAATCTTCTGGATCCATATCATCTAATTGCTCAGAAAAAGAATCTAAGTCCATATTTTCTGCTAGATTACTAACAATATTTTCGATCTGTTTTGTCATATTATTCATATCTGTTTGACTCAAATTTTTTAAAGGATTTATTCCCTGCTTTTTGAGCACATTCAAGGCAGTAGCCTTTAGATATAGCCTTACCATCTTTATCTTTTGCATTTAGGAAAATAACTGCGGGATTTTTTCCCACATACTGAACATAATTCCATAAATTTTGTATAAACTCCATTTCTTTATTGTCTAAAAATACATAATATATAAATACAGCAAAATTAAGGATAAGTCAATGTTTAATCTATCTAATTAAAAAAATATAAAAACACTAGATTTTTAGTAAAAAATAAGGTAATATATAAGAAGAAAAGTTAAAGGAGCAAAAAATGAAAAATCAGAAACTTATATTTATTTTAGTAGGAGCATTTTTTGTGTATTAGCATTAATAGCAGGTATATATGCACAGTTTTTTGTAGGAAGTTCAAACAATAATAATATACAAAATCCAGATAACAGTATAAATAATGAGATAAAGCCTAAAACACAAGAAGAAATAAAATCACAATTGAACAGCTTATTTACAAATGAAATTATATCTAATGACTATGATGAAACTAATTTACAAAAAAGAGATGCATCAAAAGGTATAGTTTATTCAGCATATGATATTCAAAAACAAGAAGGAAATTATGAGTTGGATGTTCATTTGCCAGTAATAAATATTAAGGATAGTGTGGCTACTGATTTTAATAAAATGACACAAATCTATTTTTGCAAATAAAGCATCAGATATATTAAACAACAAATATACAGAAAAGGTAATATATAGTGTAGACTATATTTCATATGTAAATGATAATATCCTATCATTAGTAATTAAATCTACATTAAAGCAAGGAAATAACCCACAGAGAGTAATTATTCAAGCATATAATTATAACCTAGAAACAGGAGAGAAAGTACAACTAGTAGATGTTTTAGCAAAGAGAAATATAATTCAGAGCGATTGTCAAAATAAAATACATGAGATAGTTACTAAAGCACAAGAGGAAGCACAAGTATTAGTGCAATCTGGATATACAGTATATAATAGAAATCTATCAGATAGTATGTATCAAATTTCTAATATATCAACATTTTTCTTAGGAAAAAATGAAGAATTATATATAATTTTTGCATATGGAAACCAAAACTTCACTTCAGAAATGGATGTTGTATTATACGAATAATGAGAGGAAATATTAAATGGCAAAAAATCTGCTTATAACAGAAAAACCATCTGTTGCTACTGAGTTCGCAAAAAGTGCTAAAATGTGGTGGCAATAGAAAGGACGGATATATTGAGTCAGATACTTGGATTATTACATGGTGTGTAGGCCATTTAGTAACAATGAGTTATCCGGAAAAGTATGATGAAAATTTAAAGTTCTGGAGATTAGATACGTTACCATTTATGCCAAAAGAATATAAATACGAAGTAATACCAAGTGTTGAAAAACAATTTAACATAGTAAAAAGCCTACTTCAAAGAGAAGATGTAGGCTGTATTTATGTTGCTACTGACTCTGGACGTGAAGGAGAATACATATATAGATTAGTAGAAAACAAGTGGGCGTGGCAGATAAGACAAGAAAAAGAGTATGGATAGATTCACAAACAGAAGAAGAAATAAATAGAGGAATAAAAGAAGCAAAAGATTTATCAGAGTATGATAGTTTTGTGTGATTCTGCTTATTTAAGGGCTAAAGAAGATTATCTAATAGGGAATAAATTTCTCAAGACTTTTATCAATTATATATGGTAGAAGAATGGCAAAAGATTTAGGTGAAAAAAATATCTATTTCAGTTGGTAGAGTGATGACATGTGTACTAGGAATGGTAGTACAAAGAGAAAGAGAAATTAGAAACTTTGTTAAGACTCCGTATTATAGAGTTATAGGAACATTTGGAGAAGAAAGCTCATCATTCACTGCCGAGTGGAAAGTTACAGAAAAATCAAAAATGTGGGAATCTCCAAAACTATATAATGAAAATGGCTTTAAGAAAGAAAATGAAGCAAAAGATTTCATTATGTCGTTAAAAGATAAAAAAGCAATAATAACAGAAGTAAAAAAAATCTAAAAACAAAAGAAAATGCACCACTATTGTTCAACTTAGCAGAAATTCAAAATGAAGCAACTAAAAGATTTAAAATAAAACCAGATCAAACACTAGAAATAATACAAAATTTATATGAAAAGAAACTGGTAACATATCCAAGAACGGATGCGAGAGTTTTATCAACTGCAGTTGCAAAAGTAATTTCTAAAAAAATTTAAATGGATTAGCAAAAGGCTTTAAAGACGAGGAAATACAAGGATATATAAAGAAGATGGTAGATGAAAAATATTCTACTGACTTAATAAAAACAAAATATGTAAATGATAGCAAAATAACAGATCACTATGCAATTATTCCAACAGGTCAAGGATTTGAAAATTATGATGCTTTTACCAGATTTACAAAAGCAAATGTATAAGGTAATAGTAAAAAGATTTTTAAGTATATTTTATCCACCAGCAGAATACAGTAAAAATATCTGTAACAATAGAAGTTGAAAATGAGCAATTTTCAGCCAGTGGAAGAGTGTGCGAAAAAAATTAGGATATTTAGAAGTGGCTAAAAATGAACCTAAGAAAGAAAACGTAGAAGAACAACCAGAAGAGCAAAATAGCTTAGAAATATTAAGAAGCTTAAAAAAAAGGAGAAGAAATAGGAGTACTAAATTATGAAACTAAAACTTCAGAAACTTCTCCACCTAGTAGATACAATTGGGCTCAATGATACTTGCAATGGAAAATGCAGGAAAGCTAATTGAAGAGGAAGAATTAAGGGAGCAAATTAAAGGAGCAGGAATTGGCACAAGTGCAACAAGAGCAGAAATTATGAAAAAAGCTAGAAAGAATAGGATATATTGCAATAAATACTAAAACGCAAATTATAACACCTACTGAAAAAGGAGAAAAAATATATGATATAGTATTTATGTCTATGCCAGATATGCTGAATCCAAGACTAACAGCAAGTTGGGAGAAAAGGACTTGAAATGGTATCAAGTAAGCAGATTGAACCAAATGAGTTTATGACAAAACTAGAAGCATACATAAACAGTAAAATTGATAAATTAGTTGTAAGAAGATAGAGAACTTTGAAATTCCAAGGCTCTCTATTTTTATAACATTCACACTTTATGCAAACTAGACATAATATATAGCAAAAAAAATAAGATAGAAAGGGTGAATAAAATGTCTAGTTACATAATAGAAGGAGGCAGAAAGTTAGAAGGAGAAGTTACAGTATCAGGCTCAAAAAATGCCTCTTTACCAATTATAGCAGCCAGCATACTAAATTTAGGAACCACAAGGCTATACAATATTCCAAATATACATGATACACAAATCACCTTAGAAATATTAAAATATTTAGGGTGCAAAGTAAAAAAAAAGGCACAATGGAAAAATAGAAATAAATAGTAAGAAAATTAACAAAAGAGATTCCCGGAACATTTAATGAGTCAAATGAGGTCTACAGTTGTACTCGCAGGAGCAATACTGGGCAGATTTAAAGAAGCAAAGTTTTCTTATCCGGGGAGGATGTGATATTGGTGCAAGACCAATAGATTTGCATTTGTCAGCATTTAAAAAAATTAGGAGTTAATATTACTGAAGATTCTGGGTTTATTATATGTAAAGCCGACAAAATAATAGGAACAAATATTGAACTTAGATTTCCCAAGTGTAGGTGCAACAGAAAACATTATACTTGCTTCAATATATGCAGAAGGAATTACACAGATAACAAATGCAGCTATGGAACCAGAAATTGTGGATTTAGCAAAATGTTTAAACAAAATGGGAGCTAAAATTACTGGAGCAGGAACTAATATCATAAAAAATTACAGGAGTACAAAAGTTAAAAGATATTGGATACAAAGTTATGCAAGATAGAATTGAAGCAGGAACTTTGTTGTGTGCAGGAGCAATTACAGGTGGAAATATCTGCTTAAATTATAGAACACCAGAACATATTACACCAATATTAAATAAATTAGAAGAAGCAGGTTGTGACATAAATATAGAGAAAAAATAAAGTGTATATGCAGGCACCAAAAAAGATGAAAGCTGTAGATATTAAGACAATGCCATATCCAGGATTTCCAACTGATATGCAATCAATATTTGCTAGTACTTTAACTACTGCTAAAAGGAACCTCTGTAATTGTAGAAAATATATTTGAAAATAGATATAGATATACAGCTGAACTTAATAAAATGGGAGCTAAAATTACTACCGAGGGAAAAACCGCAGTAATAAAAGGTGTAAAAAATTGTCAGGTGCAACAGTGAAAAGTACGGACTTAAGAGGTGGAGCTTGTATGGTGTTAGCAGGTTTGTCGGCAAAAAGGAATTACAACAGTAACTAATGTAGAATATATTTTAAGAGGATATGAAAATTTGGATAAAAAATTAAATAGTCTAGAGCTAAAATTACAATACAGAAAGATTAAAAATATTGTAAAAGTACTAGATTTATTGTATATAAATATGATAAAATAGGTACGTGAAGTATGGTATATAAACCATAATTTACGTATCTATTACAGTTGTAGGACTTTTTAGAAAAAATTAAGAAGGTGATAACAGATGGCGAAAAAGTTAAAGAAAAACCAACCCAAAGCACTAATATTGATTTGGACAATGAAATCATTATTGGTATTAAAAACTTTGCCTGAAATAGAACCTAAGAAAAAAAAACAAAAAGAAGACAACAACTAAAAAAAAGTAAAAATAGTAAAAAAAGCTAAAGCAACTACAAAATCTAAAAAAAGGTGAATTTGAATTTAAATTAGAATTGAAGATGAAGAGATAAAAACAAAGAAAAAACGCCTAAAAAATTGACTAAAAAACAAGAAATGGCTAAAAAAAAAGAGAAAGGCTATATTTCGACTAATAAAGTGGACAAGTCTTATTTTGATTTTAATAGGTGGAGGAATATATTTCTTGTTGTCTCCATTTTTCAAATAAAAAATATTGAAATAGTTGGAAACCAAAAGCTTACTAATGAAGAAATAATTAGTTTATCACAAGTACAAAAAAGATGAAAATACATTTAAGTTAGTAAAAAGCAAAGTTCAAAAAAAAAAATATAAAACAAAATGCATATGTGGAAAATGTAAAAATAAAAAAGAAATCTACCAGATACTATTACAATTGAAATAGAAGGAAAGAACTCCTACATATATGATTACATTTGCAAACGCATATGCTTACATAAATAATCAAGGATACTTTTTAGAAATTTCAAAAGACAAATTAGAATTACCAATATTAACGGATTTTTAACTAAAGAGGAAGATATACAAGAAGGAAATAGATTGTGCGTAGAAGATTTACAAAGATTAGACGAAGTATTACAAATTATGAAGTCAGCTACAAGTAATGAGATTGCTAGTTTAGTAACAAAAATAAATATAGCAAATAAGCAAAAATTATATACTAGAATTAAAAGATGAGAAAAAGACTGTACAAATGGGAGATACTTCAAATTTAAGTACAAAAATGTTATATATAAAAAAAGTATATTAGAGCAAAACAAAAAAATAGAAGGAGAAATTTTAGTTAATACAGATTTGAATAATAAAGGCGCAATATTCAGAAAAAAAAAGTGTAAGGAGGCAAAAATGAATAAAAAACAAATAGCTATTACATTAGGTATAATGTGTTTTTATATTAACAGTTGCCATATGCGTTCAACTAAAAACTGTTGAAAATACAACATCAACTGTATCACAATCACTTAAAGAAAATGGATTAAGAGATGAAGTACTGAAATGGAAAGAAAGATATGACAATGCTTATGAGGAACTTACGAAATCAAACAAAGACCTTGAAGAAATAAGAAAAAAAAGTGCAACTCAAAATGATACAAAATCACAGGCAAAACAGGAAGAAATCAAAAAGAATAATATGCTACTTGGCTTACAAGAGGTAAAAGGAGAAGGATTATTAATAAAATTAGCAGATAATAATACTGGAATTTTAAAAAAATGGGAGTGAAGCTCTAGATCCAAGTTCACAAATAGTTCATTATGACGATTTAATTGAAGTAATAAATGCTCTCAACAACGCAGGGGCAGAAGCAATATCAGTAAATGGACAGAGAATAGTTCAAACGACTGCAATAACTTGTGAAGGAAATGTAATTAAAATAAATGGACAAAAGAGTAAGCTCACCATTTACAATAAAAGCAATAGGTTCACAAGGTTTGTTATATGGCTCACTTACAATGATAGGAGGATATCTATACATATTAGATGAAGCTGGGGTTATAGTTGAGACTACTCAATCAGATAATTTGACAGTTGAAAAGTATACTGGAGTTATTAGTTATAAATACATGAAAAATGAAAAAATAGAGGTGAAAAAAGCTTTGGATAAAGAGATGAAAAACAGAGTTATAATGACTATGATTATTTGGGGGGTATGTTTAGTACTATTTGCTGTAATGTTTATGCAATTCAGAACTATTGAAGAAACAGATATCACGGAAATTGAAAACATGAGAGAAGCTGAACTGAGAACAGCAATTTCAGAATGGAAAAGCAAATATGAAGAAACTGCAAAACAATTAGAAGCCAATCAAAAATCGATTGACGAATATCAGCAAAAAATAGAACAAAATGGAGAAGCGTCAGAACTAGTAGATAAAGATTTAGAAAAAGAATCAAATATGATATTGGGAAAAACAGACGTATATGGTGAAGGCGTAATAATAACGTTATCAAGCACAAATGAGAGAGATGTTAAGTATCGTGACTTATTAGAACTTATAAATGAACTAAGATATGCGGGGGCAGAGGCAATATCTATAAATGATGTTAGAATACTTGGTTCTACATATGTTGCTCAACCTGATGGAGTGTTGATGTTGATAAAAAGGACAAAGAATAACATCTCCATATGTAATAAAAAGCTATAGGAAATCAAACTTATTTATCAAGTATGCTAAACTTAAAAGATAGTGGTTATATTGATAAAGCAAAAAAAGCTGTTGGATTAAACGTTAAATTAGAAACAGGGAAGAATATAAAAAATCTTAAAGTATAGTGGAGAAATGGAAATAAAATATATGAAGGAAGGAGCAAACAAGCCATGATTTTTATTGCAATTGTAATTGGATGTATTTTAGAGCAGTTATAGGAATTTATGCTCCAATAGTTCCCATATACATACTCAGGGTATTTAGCTATTGCTATTATTGCAGCATTGATTCTGTATTTGAGGGATCTCATCAACATTAAAAAAAGAATTTTGATTTAAAAAATATTTGTAACAGGATTTTTGGAAATGCAATTTTATCAATACTACTTACTTACTTAGGGCAAAAACTAAATGTAGATATTTACCTCGCAGCAATAGTTGTGTTTGTAGGAAGAATGTTTAATAATTTAGCTATAATTAGACGTTACTATTTGGAAAAATGGGACAAAAAAGACGACAAAAAAAACAATGTTTCATAATTGTTACGAAAATATTACAAAAATTATTACAAATCTATTGACATTTTTGAAAAAAAAATGTAATATTCTTTAGGCATAAAAAAAAACAGATGACAAACAATCTTTAAGAGAAGCAAAATTGGAGGAATGAACCTTGGCAATTGGAGATATAATTGTTGGAATTGATATAGGGACTTCAAAGGTTAGTTTAGTAATTGAGAGGGTTAACAATTTTAATCAAATTGAAGTCATTTGTACAGCTACTCATAAATGTAGTGGAATAAAAAAAAGGAAAAATTATAGATGAAAATGAAATAGCAAGTTCTATACATCATTTAATTAAAGACGCAGAGGAAGAAGCTGACATAAAAATAAATTCTGCTTATGTTACTATACCAGGAAAATATATTACTATAGTACAAAAAATAGTATAGTAAAAAAGAAGCAAAAAGATAGATATGCTGGAATTTCTGCTAAAGATGTCGTATCGGCTATAATGCAAGTAAAAGATATAGATGTACCGGAAGGAAAACAAATTATTGATGTTGTAGAAAGCCAATTTATTTTTGAAAATGGAAGAACAGTTTCAGATCCAGTAGGAAATTTGAGTGGTAGTTTTACTTTAAAAGCAGAAGTAATTCTAGCTGATAGAGAATATATGAAACAAATTGCATCAATATTTAAAAAAAGCTGACTTAGATATTGATGGCTTAGTACCAAATAACATTAGCACAAAGAACATTAGCACTTGATGCAAATGAATTAAATGACAGTGTAATGTTATTAGATATTGGAGCTGGAAATACAGAAATTGGTGTGTTTAATGGAACAAGTTTCGTCTATACCAACACAATACCTTTAGGAGGAGACAACATTACAAATGACATCGCATTGGTGTTAAATATTAGTGAGGAAGAAGCAGAAAAACTAAAAAAACAATATGGTTTAGCTTTAAAATCATTTATAGATAATGATAACGAAATTTTACTTACTACTTGTAAAGATGAAAATAGTAAAAAAAGTAATTAAGAGTTCACAATTAATTGAAATTATGGAAGCAAGAATAGAAGAAATCTTTGCATTAGTTAATAAAGACATTACTGCACAGGGAATCAAGTCAAAGATCAACAATGTTATTTTAACAGGACAGGGAATTACTAACATTAGTAAAAAAGTGATGTTGCTGGAAAAATCACACTAAATATTCCGGTAAAAATAAAGCAACAGGAAGATTGATTAGTGTAGTAAGACCAGAATACAGAACAGCATATGCATTAGTTAAATATGTGGCTTCAAGACCATTTGCAAAAAACTGTTGGAAGTAGTATAGACAATAACTCAAATGAAAACATTTTAAAAAACATTATGGAAAAAAATTAAAGAATTCTTTTTATTCATAGATTTTAATTTTAAATATATATTAAGGTAAGAATTAGGAGGAATGAACAATATGTTAATGGATAATAACAGTGAAGAAAAAACACAATGTTAGATGGAACTGCTACTATCAAAGTAATTGGTGTAGGAGGGAGCAGGAAATAATGCTGTAAATAGAATGGTTGAATCTGGCATTAGAAACGTAGAATTTATTGCAGTAAATACAGATAGACAAGCTTTACTACTTTCAAAAGCAGCATCTAAAATACAAATAGGAGAAAAAATTACAAGAGGTTTAGGTGCGGGGAGCTAATCCAGATATTGGAGCTCAAGCAGCAGAAGAAAGCAAAACAGAAATCGCAGAAGCTTTACGCGGAGCAGATATGGTATTTGTAACAGCCGGAATGGGTGGAGGAACAGGTACTGGAGCAGCCCCAATAGTTGCAGCAGCCGCAAAAGAAATGGGAATATTAACAATAGGTGTAGTAACAAAACCATTTACATTTGAAGGAAAGAAAAGATTATCACAAGCAGAACGTGGAATTGAAAGTTTAAAAGGAAAAGTTGATACTTTAGTAGTAATTCCAAATGATAAATTATTACAAGTAATTGATAGAAAAACTTCAATTGTAGAAGCTTTTAAAATGGCTGATGATGTGCTAAGACAAGGTGTACAAAGGTATATCAGACTTAATCGCAATCCCAGGATTAGTAAACTTAGATTTTGCAGATGTAAAAAACTATAATGTTAAATACAGGAATGGCACATATGGGTATTGGTAGAGCATCTGGAGAAAACAGAGCTGAAGACGCAGCAAAACAAGCTGTACAAAGCCCATTACTTGAAACTTCGATTGAAGGTGCAAGAGGAGTTATTATTAACATTACAGGTGGAAGCAATTTAGGATTACATGAAGTAAATACTGCAGCAGAACTAATTCAAAGAAATGTAGACCCAGAAGCAAATATTATATTTGGTGCTGTAATTGATGAAAGTCTTGATGAAGATATAGTAATCACTGTTATTGCAACAGGATTTGAAAAGGAAGAAGGACCATTATCAAATACTTTAGCAGTAGGTGACATCATAGATAGAGCATGGGATAAAAAAATTAAATTCTATTCCAACACCAACAGATAGTTCAAATCCTCAAGAAAACTTAGAAATACCAACATTTTTAAGAAGAAAAATAATAAAAAATATCGAAAAATGCAAACTCTATTTGGAGTTTGCATTTTTTTGTAGAATATTTCTTCGATTCGCCACTAGAAAATGACACACTTTTTAAATATAAGGTAGTATAATTTTCAATATAGTGAGGTATTTTTAATGACTATATATCTAGATGTAGTACTTTTGGAAAATCTATGTATGAATTACATAATTTTATTTGCAACTAGTTACATTATGAAAATAAAAAAAACTAAACAATGGAGATTAATAATATCAAGCTTCGTACGGAGGAATATATGCTGTAGTTGCATATCTAGACATATTACCATTCTACTCAAATTTAATAACTAAAATAATACTTTCAGTAATTATGGTATATATAGCGTTAAACCAAAGGAACTTAAAAAGTTAGCTAAGCAACTGGTGATATTTTATTTGACTTCATTTGTATTTGGAGGCTGTGCATTTGCATTACTTTATTTTGTTAAACCTCAAGATGTACTCATGAAAAACGGAGTCTACATAGGTACATATCCAATAAAAATAGCATTATTAGGAGGAATAGTAGGATTTATTATAACTAATATTGCTTTTTAAAATAATAAAAAACAAAGCTAAAAAAGAAAGATATGATATACAAAATAAAAATACAGATATTTGATAAAGAAGGAGAAGTTAGTGCAATGCTGGATACTGGAAATTTGCTTAGAGATCCAATATCTAAAATACCAGTAATTATAGTAGAAAAAGAAAAGTTATATTCTATAATACCAGCCGAATTATTGGACAACATAGAAAAAATAATAGGAGGTGAAGAAATATCATTCAATAATGAGTATTATAGTAGGCTAAAAATATTGCCATTTTCTTCAATGGGAAAACAAAATGGGCTAATGCTAGAATAAAAAAGCAGACAAAATTATAATAGAAAAAAAGAAGAAGTTGAAGAAAGAGAAAATATTATTATTGGAATTTCAATGCAAAAAGTTAGGAAATAACTACTCTGCATTATTTGGACTAGACTTATTAGAAGGGAGCGAAAGTGATGAACTTATTACAATTATTGAAAAAATAGTATAAATACATTATATGTACGATATATTGGAAATGATGAAGAAGGCAATTTTCAATATATTATATAGGAGGAAGTCAAACATTGCCTCCACCATTAACTAGCGAAGAGGAAACAGAGATACTAGAAAAAATTGGCCAATGGAGATGAGAGTGTTAGGCAAACATTGGTAGAAAGAAACTTGAGACTAGTAGTATACATTGCTAAGAAATTTGAAAAATACAGGAGTAAGGACTTGAAGATTTAATATCAATTGGAACAATAGGATTGATGAAAGCAATAAATACATTTAATACAGATAAAAAATATAAAACTTGCTACATATGCATCTAGATGCATAGAAAATGAAATCTTAATGTTTTTGAGAAGAAGTAATAAGATAAAGGGAGAAATCTCAATTGATGAACCATTAAATCAAGATGGAGATGGAAATGAACTTTTGCTATCAGATATACTAGGAACAGATTCGGATGTGACTTCAAGACAAATCGAAGATGAAGTGGATAAATCACTTTTAAGAGCATCTATTGCAAAACTTAATAATCGAGAGAGAAATATAATGAGAACTTTGCCTTTGGATTTATTAGTGAAGAAAAGAAGTTGTAAGATACATGAACACGCCGGAAAAAGTTGAAGTATCTGAAATAGAAAGAAAACAATAAACAAAAACGAAATTTATGAAAGAAACTCCCCATGAAAAAATATTTTTGAATGAAGATTGTATTTTTTATCTCATGAACGAAATCTGTTACCAGATTTTTAAACCGGTGCTTGGAACACTAAGTTTAAAAACAGGACGAACAACGTTTGCGCTATTTTTCGGAAAAGATAGGAAATGATAGTTTTAGTATGGGTCAGATTTAATAATCGGCGAAATTGTTCACATTAAAAGAGGAATTGAAAAGCAGAAATGATATTCTGAGCTGTTATGATGACTTGACTGATAAAAAACAAGAATAGAACCGTTGTGAAGAAATGATAAGCAAATCTTCTGAAGACATTTAGGCTCTTCTGACAACATTGTGAAAGATGAGTGATATTTCATTATTATCTCAAGAAGCATTAGTCGTAAACATGGCTATAGAAGATTTGCAGCGAACCTGAAGTCAAATGAGCGTGAGCCAAGGAAATTAGCGACCTGCCTGGATCGCAGATAAAAACCAATAAACATTGAAGGAAGTTGGCGATTACAATTTCTTTTAAAATTACTTTAGATGAAAGCAAAACCAATTATGCAGAAAAAGTTTAGAAGAAGAATGGGATCTGAAAGCGAATAGAGGAAGAATTGAATGAATATATTAAATGAACAAAAAGAATATGACACTCTCTGGTCAGAAAAGAAGTTGGCTCTCTTTAAATATTAAGAGATGGTGTTTTATAAAATAAGAAACAGGAAAAAGGAATGGCAGGTTCACAGAATGAATCTTAATTATGATATAGAACTCTATGAAATGACAAAACTAAAACAGAGTTGTAATGATTATTAACCATTGCTACTCAGGAGCAGACAAGATATGGTGAACCTCAAACAAAAGATTAATATAGATCCGATGATTAATTTAGATTCGTGCAAAGCTGAATATGGAAGAGGAATAAAGAGAAGATGAAACAACAAAAAACAGAAAGAAATATCGAATTTTGGATTGCGTCTTTGAAAAAGGTGCAACACCGAGTTGGCCGAGAAAATTGGCTTCGAGAGAAGCTGGCGTGTGATATCATAAATTTTTGAATTGAACTGTTAAAAAGGCCACAAAAAAAGACAAGTTGTAAAATGAAGAATCCTTTGAAGGGAAGAGAGGAAACAAAATGAACTGAAGTCTTACTGGGTATCAAACAATAAATTGAAACTATCAAATATTTTGGTTCGGAAATGAAATTGTGAGTGACATCTGCTGATTAATTAAAAGCGGAGCAATGAAAAACAAGAGAAATTTAGAACAGACCGATTATGTGAATACTTTATATTCATATGCCAAACAGACATATCTGAACAAGAAAACAGAGCTGGCGAAAGTTCATCACCAATTAAACTGGTTTGACATGGGTATAAATATGGTATAACAAAAATATGCGGATACAGCCTATTCAAAACCAGTGAAACCGGTAGCGATTTGGGCAAACATGAGTGAGGGTAGAAACCAGGGAAATGAAAAACAAAAAAAGAGGAAACAAATATTATTATAGCAGACAAAATGAAACTGGAATGTTGAAAGTTTGAATGACACTAAAGAATGTTATATGGTGAATATTGAATAAAGATATGAAACATGAATAGGAAAACAAAAGAAACGGAAATAGTTACCTTTAATTGATAAAAACATTACGAAAATGGCTAAAAGAAGAAGCACATGGCAATTCAAAAAAGGTAACCAGGGTTGTTTTTGAGATCATAAAAAAGGTAATAAAAACAAATATCAGACGATTATAAGAAGAATAATAATGTTACATGAGAGATTGAAGTACCAATCGAGATATGAACAAAAAGCATTTCAAAGAAGAGAAGAGTCAGAAAACACAATCAAAGATATGAATGCGAGATTGCATTTACATACAAAATTTTATATGAAATAGCGAACTTAATGACCGTATGAGCAAAAAGAAACAGGAGCGCATTGAAAAAGAACACACAAGAGTATTATGAATGCAAAGGAAAGAATCGGAAAATCTTTTACCTAGTTGGTGAGAATTTGAACAAACAAAGATGAATTTAAAGATATAGAGTTGCAGGCAACATTGCCATATTAATAAAAAGTCAGAACACTGGTATATTTATTGAAACAAAACGGAAAATTAACATAGAGCACGAAAAAAATTGAAAGTTGTTAATGACTTAGAATAGACATCAAATCGGTCATAATATAGCCAGATGAAGATATCTAATTACCTTAGAAGATGCAAAAGGAGGAGATAACCTCGCACCAACGCTTAAAGTATGATGAACTCCTGACTAAGCTTAGTTGGTGACAAAATGGATATTATATCTCATTGGTTATAGATGGGTGTGCTTATTTACCAGTCTATTGAGTATATGTAAAAAGCATTCGAAAGCTAGAAGAATTGTTACTGATGCCTCAAAAGTAAGCTGATCCAAGATCATGCTTAACACATTGAAATCTCCTGAAAGTTTAAAATGAAAAGCTATGAAATTTGAAATTAAATATGCAAAATAATTGAAAATTCCTCCTTTTTTTTGGAAAACATTTTCTAACAAGCACTCCGAAAAGATATTTTCGATGCCGGGCGAAAGGAGAGATATGGTGGCGATACACTCAAAATCTGCGTACACACTCAAATTGAAGAAATGAGCCTTCTGTAAGCTGCGAAATCGAAACATGATTCGGGAAGCAAATATGAAATCACATCGAAGATGAAGCGTAACCGTAAATATAAAATGTTGATGACCCGGCACTCGCCGGCCGGTATGATTTAATGAAAAGCCAACAGATGACCTCGACATGGTACCAAATGCGCAACTTTTCAACATATGCAGTTCCAAAATTGATAACAGGGGAAATAGAAATATTTTTTCTGCTATGATACCTGACCTACCGGCAGATCAATGGGCTATGGCCTTAGCGGCGCGCACCGGCGGTGAAAAAAATGTATATGGGCGGAAGAAATTGCGCGAGAGTACCAATTTAAAGAAATAGCTAAACATACCAGAAGAAATAAAGAAGAAGATGAAAGTTTGATGCTATTCGAAACCGATATCACTTCGGAACCGGTTTATGGTTACGGGAAAACATATGGCGGAAGCGAATAGATCAAGCGAAAAGATTGAACTGGCGACACAAAAACATCGGCAGGAATCGAAAGATTGAACGAAAGCGAACGATTAATAAATGTGCGTTGATTTCCTTTTGGAAGAAGAACACAAATAGAAGCCGCAAGTAAAATAAATGAACTTCATTACCGCGATCGTACAGACGAGAATAAACAAACCATGATTGAAGAGAATGATAAGAATAAACAATACTCAAATGTTAAATTTTTGTTCAACATTTGATAATTTCCAAATATAAAACAAACATTATGAGAAACAAGGACAAAAGAACGATTTCAAACATTAACAAACATTTAGAAGGGAAAAAGGATTTAGACGGTTCAAGATTTGGGGTAAAAACGGTAATGCATCGAATAACAGAG
>VOFJ01000261.1_pt1 | contig 130795 bp, 219 predicted proteins | sample 5384081 | NCBI WGS metagenome assembly VOFJ01 (sample SAMN12384729, study PRJNA508395) | human gut metagenome | isolation source: healthy gut I | host: Homo sapiens
GTTTCCACAGATTGTAGCAGGGCCAATCGTTCGTTACGAGGACGTGGCAGCCGAACTGGATGAACGTAACGTTGATATTGATATGATATGGGAAGGCATTTTACGATTTGCTATCGGTCTTGGTAAAAAGTCCTGATTGCAAATAATATCGGCGTCATTTGGACAAATGTCAAAGCAATGGATTTTGCAGATATTCCTGTGGCAACCGCATGGCTTGGCATTGGAGCTTATACGCTGCAGATTTATTTTGATTTTTCCGGTTATTCCGACATGGCAATTGGACTCGGCAAAATGCTTGGTTTTCATTTTCCGGAAAACTTCAATTACCCATATATGTCAAAGAGCATTACAGAATTCTGGAGAAGATGGCACATTACGCTTTCCGCCTGGTTTAAAAGCTACGTCTATTTTCCGCTGGGCGGCAGCCGGAAAAGCTATAAACGCACAATATTTAACATTGCTGTCGTCTGGTTTCTGACCGGCGTCTGGCATGGCGCAAGCTGGAATTTCATCCTCTGGGGTTCCTTATACGGCGTTTTGATTATTCTGGAAAAACTGATTACAACTGCACTGAAAAACCATGGAAAACAGGATATTTTGAATAAAATTCCGTCTGTTATAAAACGAATATATGCAATTGTACTCGTGATGCTTGGCTGGGTTCTCTTTGACACGAAAACCATTCATCAGGCATTTTCTTATATGGGACGGATGTTTCACTTTGGCGGTTCTTTCTATGACAGTTACACTATCTATCTTCTGGTAAACTTTGGATTATTATTTGTAATTGCCATTATCGGTTCTACCGACCTGCCAAAACGAATGGCAGCCAGAATTGGAAAGAAACTGCCTGCAATAACAAATTACGGAAGCGTTGCACTTATGGCGGTATTGCTCTTGCTCTCAACCGCGTATCTCGTAAATGCAAGCTACAATCCGTTTTTATATTTCAACTTTTGACAAAGCCGTCATGCATGCAAGAATAAATGAACCAACGCAAATTTATTTGCAGTTGGTAACATTTATTCTTGCGTATATGTGCGGGACGCACATAACCCGCAGGCAGAAGCTGCGAAGCAGCGGATAGTTTGCGAAGCAAACGAGCCTGTGGGATGCATGACGTGAGCATTTTAGAAACTGCGGAACGCAGGTGTAGTTTGCGAAGCAAACGAGCCTGTGGGATGCATGACGTGAGCATTTTAGAAACTGCGGAACGCAGGTGTAGTTTGCGAAGCAAACGAGCCTGTGGGATGCATGACGTGAGCATTTTAGAAACTGCGGAACGCAGGTGTAGTTTGCGAAGCAAACGAGCCTGTGGGATGCATGACGTGAGCATTTTAGAAACTGCGGAACGCAGGTGTAGTTTGCGAAGCAAACGAGCCTGTGGGATGCATGACGTGCGCGTTTTAGAAACTGCGGAACGCAGGTGTAGTTTGCGAAGCAAACGAGCCTGTGGGATGCGGAACGCAGGCGTAGTTTGCGAAGCAAAAACGAAAGGAAATACTTATGCATAAAAAAAATTGGATTACTACTATTTGCAATCATTTTAATATTACTGCCGGTTTTAACGCTGATTAACCTGCCGGATGAAAAGAAACCTTTTTCAGAAAACGAGAACCGATATCTGGCTGAATTTCCTGAATTAAGCGTGGAAACTGTTAAAGACGAAAGTTTTATGACCGGCTTCGACAGTTGGTTTTCCGACAGATTTTGCGGCAGAGAAACCTGGATTTCTGCTATGAACAACTCGGAAGCTCTGCTTGGAAAAACAGAAATTTCAACCGTATATACGAAGAATGACCAGATGCTTCAAATTCTTTCTGAATATGATGATATTGGTGCAGCTTATGACGAGGATAAAATCAATGCAAATATCGAAATTATAAATAATTTTGCTGAAAAAATATGACGACATCCCGGTTTATTTTATGCTTTGCCCTACGTCCGCAGGCATTTATGGAGATGAACTGCTGCCGAAAGCAGTCCTTGACGTATCCGTTGATGAAAAAGAAATGATAAGCGCCTGCTACAACGCACTTTCAGACGTTACGCCGATAAATGTCTATGACGCTTTATACGAAGCCAAAGACAGCTATATCTTTTATAGAACCGACCATCACTGGACTTCCCTCGGCGCTTATACCGCTTATAATGCCGCAGGAACCACTTTGGGTTACACCCCTTACAGCCTGTCAAATTTTTCAGTTGAAACGGTCAGCACAGACTTTCAGGGTACGCTGTTTTCCAAAAACGCTCGACCAGTCTGTAACAAAAGATACGATAGACTTTTACACCCTTGCAGATGGCAGCGTTTCCGCTGCGCTTACCACTTCAAATGGTGTAACCGAAACTTCCCATGACTCGATATTTTTCACCGAATATCTGGATGTCAAAGATAAATACAGCGCCTATACCGGGCAAAATGCTGCGGTTGTCAAAGCAACAAGCACTCATGCCGGAAACGATACAAACGCGAAAGCCGATAACAATACAGACACGAACACTGACAACGATACAGACACAAATGTCGCAGCCAATAATAATAGCACCGAAACCGGCAAATCAATTTTGATTATAAAAAGACAGCTACGCCAATTCCATGGTACAGTTTTTTGTAAACAACTATGATACCGTTACGATGATAGATATGCGTTATTCAAATATGCCATTAGAAAATCTGGTAAATGTGGAAGATTACGACCAGGTGCTTTTCTTATACAACTGCATTACATTTGCCGACGACAGCGATTTACTCAAATTGGGTTTTTAACGGTTTCCAGTTCTGACAAAAGTTTCGTCAGCCACCAACGCTCGCCCTCTTTTTCAAATCCATAATCATATCCGGATATTTTGGAAGAAGCGCCAGGCCTTCTCTGGCAAGCCGATATGCCTCCTGCGGATTATTTTCGATATAATATTTGTAATAGGCATATATCCGCTTATCATTGCTGTCGTAGCCATTATCCAGATATTTCTTTACCTTGTTAAAATAATAAACCGCCTTATTTCTTGCATCGGGATGATTCCTGCAAAAAATATGTATAATAAAACACAAGATAGCCATACATATCGTCGCAGGAATATGCAGTATATGTATGCGTCATAAAATATCTATCCAAATAACCCGCAGCGTCTGCCATCGCCTGCATATCTCCTACAAGCATCGCCTGCTCCAGCCGCACTGTCTGATACCGAAGTTTTGCATAATCGTTCTTTTTTTTGCAGTCAAGCGCTTCCAGAGGCGGAAAATAAACGCCTGCTATCGCCTTCTTATTTTTTCGCTTCCGCGATTTTTTATCCTTCATAAAAAGAATTCAGATTGTTTTTCTGAAAAAGATTTACAATTAAAACAACGCTGGTTGTTATACCCATACCCGCAAACACAAAAAAACAGCATATAGCCAAAACTATCCTGAATCCCTGTAACATAAATATTAGTAATATGCAAATCACAGTTTACTATCAATGCCAAACATACCAAAACGGTTTCATGACAATTGTTGTCGTCGTCACAAGAATCGTATTGATTCTATCGGTTTTCCGGCTAATATTCATATCTCCCATCATAATTTTCGGAGATAATGTAAATTTTCCTTTTCCCCTGATGTAACCGCCCTGCTCGACTAATTCCTTTTTTATTTCGATTGTCAGGAAATTTATTCTTATAATGCATAACCCTAAAATCTTTCCAATAATTAACTGAATTAAAAACAGAAACAAATTGAAAATAAATAACCCGACAACCATTTCCATAAGTAATACAAAATAAAACAACATGACAAACCCTCTCTTATTTTCTATACACCTTCATTTGTAAACGGTGGTATAAAACTTTCCGACGCTGTTTCGCCCTCCTGAATAAATCCGTTTTCTACCCCAATGGAAATTGCATAATCGACCAGTTCGTCATACTCCTCCTCTGTCAGCTTCCTGTCCAGTTCCGGAAATTTTTTGCCAATCCCTTCCATCGGCGTATATTGATTCATAATTACTGATATAAATTGCATTTCCATATGTTTTTGACAGATATTCAATTACTGCCTTAGCATCTGCCATGCAGCCCGGAAGCTGCAAATAACGGACAATTACGCCCTTTTGCATAATATCGTTATCATCAAACCACATTTTATCGCCGCCCGTCTGACGCACCATCTCAGCCAGCGCTTTTTTTGCTGTTTCCGGATAATCCGGCGCATTGCTGTATTTTGCCGCCAGTTCCGATGACATATATTTGAAATCAGGAAGATAAATATCAATATACCCTTCTAACAGCTTCAGCGATTCCACTTCTTCATAACCGCTGCAATTATAGACAAACGGAAGGTCAAAGCCATCCTTTTTTTGCAATGTCAATGGCTTCCATAATCTGCGGAATAAAATGGTCCGGCGTTACCAGATTAATATTATTCGCACCTTTCTCTTTCAGTTCGAAAAATATCTCTGCCAGACGGTCAACGGAATTTTTCTTCCCCGATTTTCCGCCGGAAATATCCCGGTTCTGGCAAAATGCGCACCCAAGCGAACAGCCCGAAAAAAATATCGCGCCGGAACCCTGTTTCCCTGAAATACAAGGTTCTTCCCACATATGAAGCGCCGCCCTTGCCGCTGTAATTGTAACCGTTTCTCTGCATATTCCCATCTGCCCGGCAATTCGATTCACTCCGCATTTTCTCGGACACAAACGACAATTCTCCAGTAATTTTTTTTAAACATCATTTTCTTTTAATATGCGCGTGACAAATTCTGCCAGCTCGTTTTCTTTCATTTTTTCTATGTTTCCTGCATCCATCAACGCAGACAATTCCGGATTTATCGGAAGCCTTATAGCATTTTGAATATAAAATCTATCCTTTATCTGCTCCAGCTTGCTTTCGCCAAAAATACTGTATTCTTTTCCACAATCCGGGCATTTGAAATAAGACATATTCTCCACGAGTCCTAAAAATCTGAATGCCCATATCGTCTGCCATCCGCACCGCTTTCTCGACAATCATCATCGAAACCAAATCCTGCGGCGTTGTTACAATGACTGCACCCTCTACCGGAATGGACTGAAAGACGGTAAGCGGCACATCTCCGGTTCCCGGCGGGCAGTCCACAAGCATATAATCAATATCGCCCCATATCACATCCGTATAAAACTGCGTGACTGCTCCTGCAATGATTGGTCCCCGCCAGATAACAGGCGCTGTCGTATCCCCAATCAAAAGATTAATCGACATCATTTTTATTCCGGATTCGGTTTCTACCGCATAAATGCAGTCATCTCCACGCTCCGGCTCGGCATCAACGCCAAATGCTTTCGGAATCGACGGTCCTGTAATATCTGCATCCAGAATTGCAGTCCGATATCCCATGCGGTTTAGCATGACCGCCATTGATGCGGTGACGGAAGATTTTCCCACGCCGCCTTTGCCGCTGATAACTGCGATAATATGTTTTATATTTGTACCTGTATGCGGTACTGCGAGCAGGCTCTGCGGCTCTGTTCTTGAAGAACAATTTTCTCCGCAACTGCTGCAATTATGATTACAATTTTCTGCCATTTTTTCTTCCTCCAACTTTTCTTTTTCTATTTGAATATCCTTATTTCTCCGTCATATACGTTTGAAACCATGCACATTCTTCTTCATTGCATATCTTGCCTTCCGGATTATACAGATTGATATGAAAAACATGTCCGCTCTCCGGATTTTCCTGCCCAAATGCCTTTAACACATGCACCGCGCCGCATTCGTTTAATCGTTCGTTCATCTGAAGCGTATGATTTCTTAAATCATCATTTACACTGTACATCAGATATGCCGGTGGAAAATCTTTTGTCAGATAGTCAAGCTGCTGATGATACAATGCACGCTGTTTTTCCGGCACCGCATATAAGCCATCTTCGTTTTTCATATACCATTGATAAATCGTATCATCCAGCATATCCGTTACATATGAGCCGCAGTTCAGGCAAACAGCCGCCGGAAGCCTGTCATATGTGAAGAAATTCAACTGCTTCCGATATGTTTCATTTGCCGCTATGATACAATAGTTTGCCGTAAGCTGCGCCCCGGCAGAATCCCCTATCATAAAAAAAATCTATCCATATCAAAATGCAGCGCTTTTCTGTTTTCATAAAGATAATTCACGCAGTATGCAACATCCTCGAGCGCCGCGGGATATTTGTTCTGCGGCGCCAGCCTGTAATTAAAGCTCACAACTGCAAATCCCTTTTCCGCCAAATGACAGCAGTAATGACTGTACAATTCCTTATCTCCATAAAACCAACCGCCGCCATGCACATTTAAAATCACAGGACAGGACGGATTATCAAGCATCTCCCGCGGCACATACACATCCAGAAAACTATTCGACGCATATTCAAAAGAATCAATATCTGCCGCCTTCCCGGAATCGGCATACCGGATAACGAAACTCTCTGCCGCCTCGTCCGCCTTTCTTTCCAGACATTCCATCCGAATCTCGTCCAATTTGCAGACGTCCATCATTTCCTTATAATTCAGATTTTTTTATCTGTACAACCGCTGGCGGATATGAAAGTCCTGCATCTCTTTTTGCATCATTTTCACTCCATGCATGACGCATATTCACCCATCGCGGCTGCTCTATATTACTGTTGCCTTTATTTATAATTTCTGATACATTTTTCATTTTGTTTCCTCGATTATGTTAATCATCCTTCGGATTTCTATACAATACATTAAAATTATAACAACTCCCCCCATGTAAAATCAACAAAGTAAACTACCCTTAATCCCATTTGCAAAATGTTTTTCCCCGTAAAAATTAGTTGTGCATTAAAACAAATGGTATGTCGTTTCCGGTATTTTGCAATTTGAAAGAAATTCATAAATCTTAATAAAATAAAGTAAACTTCCCTTGTTTTCTTTTTTGCCTCTGGTATAAGATTTAACTGTCTACCAAAGCATTTACTTATTCAGAACAGGAGGCTTTCACATGAATAAATTTAAAAATATTCTTCATTCCCTGCAATGGAAAAAAATATACTCGGACTGATGGTTGCCGGTCTTATTAATGCTTTTGGCGTAACGATGTTTTTAAGTCCCGTCAATCTCTATGACAGCGGTATATCAGGAACGTCCATGCTTCTCGGACAGATTACGCCGGATTATCTTTCGTTATCATTTTTCCTGATTCTTTTAAATGTTCCGCTTTTTTTGTATGGATGGAAAAAACAGGGCGCAACCTTTACGATATATGCAATTTACGTTGTTATGATATATTCTATCGGTGCATGGCTGATTACCGACGTTCTTCCGATTGACGTCCGATTCGTTTCACCGTTAGCAGGCTCTGATTTGCTTCTTTGCGCACTCTTTGGCGGTATGATTTCAGGCGCCGGAAGCGGTCTTGCCATTCGTTTTGGCGGCGCGATGGACGGTATTGAAACGCTGGCAATTATTTTTGCCAAACGTCTTGGTATTACCGTTGGAACATTCGTTATGATTTACAACGTACTTCTGTATATTGTTTGTGGAATTATCTTAAACAGCTGGATTCTTCCGTTATACTCTATCGTTACATATATGGCGGCTCTAAAAACCATCGACTTTATTGTAGAAGGTATTGACCGTTCCAAAGCTGCATATATTATTACCACGAAGCCACAGGAAATCTGTCAGGAACTGTCCGATACATTTTCCTGCGGAATTACAACGATTGACGCAAAAGGATTTTATTCCGACGCGCCAAAGACAATGATTTATATTGTTGTAAACCGGTTTCAGATTGGAAAAATGAAAAATATCGTACATGAAATAGACAACAAAGCGTACGTTTCCATCTATGAAATTGCCGAAGTTTACAGCTTTAATAAACAACAAGAATAACACATATTTTAGATTCAGGAGGTCCGTATGTCCGTATTATCATCATTAGAACCACATAACGTATTTCATTATTTTGAAGAAATCTGTTCCATTCCGCATGGTTCGGGAAACACAGATGCCATCAGCAGCTATTTAGTCGATTTTGCAAAATCACACAATTTCAAATATATAAAAGACGCATCCAACAATGTCATTATTTTCAAACCGGGAACAAGCGGTTATGAAACTTCCGCCCCTGTTATTCTGCAAGGCCACATGGATATGGTAACAGTAAAAAAAAAAAAAACTGCCCAATCGACATGGAAAAAGAAGGTCTTGTATTAAAGCTTGAAAATGGAATTATCCACGCAGAAGGCACAACGCTTGGCGGTGATGATGGCATTGCTGTTGCATTTGCACTTGCGATTCTTGCTTCGGATGATATTCCGCATCCGCCTTTAGAAGCAGTCTTTACCGTAGATGAAGAAATCGGTATGCTTGGCGCTGCGGCATTAGACTGTTCGCCACTCAAATCACGAATCATGTTAAATCTGGATTCCGAAGAAGAAGGCTATTTATTAGTCAGCTGCGCCGGCGGTGCAACTGCAGAAATACAGATATCGGCTTTTTTTGAGGAAACCACAGAATTACAAACTGCATATAAACTTTCTGTTCTCCACGCCTGCGGCGGTCATTTCGGGCGTTGAAATTGACAAGCAGAGCGCAAATGCCAACAAAGTCCTCGGACGGGTACTTTATGAATGTAAAGACATTCCGGGATTTCAGCTCTGTACAATTTCCGGCGGACTGAAAGATAATGTGATTCCGACCGACGCAGAAGCAATTTTTGTTTTATCCGATAACGGAAATTCTGCTTCTTTGGATACAGATGCTACTTCCCTGGATACAATAAAATCCATTGTTGCAACCTATAATACAATAATAAAACAGGAGTTTATTCATACAGATGCTGATATTGAAATCACGTTGGAACAAACTGCACGTCCATCCCTTGCCATGGATTTAACATCTACCTATTCCGTCATTCTTGTTCTTACCGCTTATCCAAATGGTGTACAGAAAATGAGTCAGGACTTAAAAGGATTGGTTCAGACGTCGTTAAACCTTGGCATTCTTTCAACAATTTTACCGAAAAATGAAACAGGCGCTGGTGCTGTTTCCTTTAAAAGTTCCGTCCGAAGCAGCGTCGGCGCAGAAAAAAAGATGCATTGCTGAAACAGCTGGATGCGCTTGCCACTCTTGCATATGGAAGCATAACCGTAACCGGAGATTATCCTGCATGGGAATACCGCGCAGACTCTCCCGCTTCGCGATAAGATGGTAAAAATATTTAAAGAACAATACGGAAAAAGAGCCTGTCATTCAATCCCTTCATGCAGGCGTCGAATGCGGCATTTTCGCATCCAAACTTCCGGGACTGGACTGCGTTTCCTTTGGTCCCGATATGGATGATATTCATACGACAAAAGAATCCATGCATGTCGACAGTGTAAAACGCACTTGGGATTATACCCTGCAAATATTAAAAGAATTGAAGTAAAAGAATTAAAGCAACAAGATTGAAATAACAGGGTTAAAACATCAGAGTCAGGACATCAGGATTGAAAAAACAGAATTAAAATATCAGGATGAAAGCGAATCAGAATTAAAATCATGAAAGCTGGGACTGTCGCACGAATTACTTAACGCGACAGTCCCTTTTTAATTTGTTTTTTCTATCAATTTTGTTTTTAGAAATCTTTAAAAAGATTGCTTTTCAGATTTCATCCGTTTTTCTCAGCAAGCATCGCTTTTTAAAGTTTCAATTTCGGCGAGTGCCTTATTCTTCTCTGCAATCGCCATGTTTTTTTTTCATTCATTATTGAATTAATAGCCTTATCTTTCTCCGCAATCAGTTCATCTTTTTTCCTCTATCTCTTTCTTCATTTCATCTACCATATACTGTGCGGTATTATCGTCCAGTATCCGTAACGCTTCGGAAAACATACTCAACACCTCCTCCGGTTTATACAGGTAATCTGCCATTTCCTGACAGATTCCTGCCATCCATGGATATTCAGCGACCAAACGTTCCAAATCATTGATTGTTCCTGATGTGAACAGCGACAACCATGCATTTTGTGTGCTTTTTTCTTTAGCATACTGATTTTCTTTGAATACGTCAAGGGTAATAATAAAATATTCCTGCAGAAATTCAAGTCCCAGATTTGTGTCAAACGTAGTCTTTCCATGATGGACATACACCTGCGACAAATCCCCCTTTTTTAAAGTCAGCAGGACTTTGTTCAAAGAAGATAATTGTGTATACTTTTTTTTTTCAGGTCTTTGTATGTAAAGTTTCTGCCCTGCTCTCCTTTTACCCGGCTGTACTGGCGGAGAACAAGGTCAGAAGAATAGCAGGACATCCGTTCCGCCGGAAAAGCATAAGGGATTTTCTGGATTTCCACATTTGCAATCGAACCGTCTTTCATCTGGACAAGGATGTCCATAATAAGCATGGAATTGGCGGGCAGCAGGCTTTCTTCGTTTGAAAGGATGTCGCAGACGGTAACGTCCGTACCGAGTATGCTGCTAATCAGACTGGAAAGTCGTTCCGGATAAACATCAGGCTGGAACAGTTTCTTAAAGAACGGGTCGTAAGGTAAGCGGCAGAGTTTTCTTGCCTGTCATAAAATCCAGAAAACGCTTTTTTCCATGGTTCATTTAACTGCTGAAATTTCCGGTATAAGGATGGATTGTTTTTCAATTCATCCAGACGTTCCTGTTCTGTAAAATGGGGAAAGGACAATTTCCCCGGTTTTTGGTTTTGATGGTTTGTTCTTTTATTATTGATTTTTTCCATAAGTATTTCCTCTTTTTCTTTATAAAATTTGGTAGTTGTAACCTGATAGCATTTTTTTCAGTTTATTTCTACAAGAATTGTATTCAACATACATTTGGCGAGTAATGTCTGAAAGCAAACATTCAACTGCTGCTTGCTACCAAGAGATGAAATAAATGCTGTTGGTTGTTGTCATGTTGTCAGACAATAAACATCCGGCGCCGATTGTTACTGGAAGGTGGAATAGAATCCTATCCAATAACATTTGACATTCGTTATCTGACAAACAAAGTATACTGGAAAAAAAATCATGAAAAATGAGGCAAATGTAATAAATGGTATGTTTTAATGTAACTTTTTGCATTGACATACCGGTTTTCGCGTTAAAATATTAGTTGACAAGGGAAAAAGAAAACAGGCTGTCACTTTAACGAATAAAATTTCGTAAAGCGACAACCTGTTTTTACTCTCGTACTGCTTCAAAAAATACCCCTTCATATAGAATCAGTATCGTATTGTCATCTTTTATGAAGTATGTACTTCCACAATCATAAGAATTATCAATGGAAATTTGTTTTATCGTATCTGTTGTGATTCCCAATTGCTCAAATGTAAGCTGCCCCTGATAATCTGCTTCAAAATCCGCTTTCTGGACTTCACTCTCACTATACTGCGGAGCATCCAACTGCTGCCCATCACTGATAAATACCTCTGCTCCATATTCATACTCAGTCCCAATCCGAGCGTCCATCTCCTCTCTGGAAAGCGCTGTGATGTAAGCGGCATAATACTGTGTGACCTTCCATTTTCCATAATTAGACTGTATTCGAATCCTTATTTTCTTCATCACCTGCACTGATATCTGGTTCTTTCTGAATACCTTCTGTCACTTCGTTATTGGTTCCGGTTTCTTCCTGCCCGCTTTCCGTCACTTCGCTGCTGGTTTCTGCTTCATCCTGACTGCTTTCCGTCGCTTCGCTGCTGGTTCCAGTTCCTTCCTGACTTATCTCTGTCGCTTTTTTTCGCTGTTCTCCGTCGATTGCTCACTTATCGTCTGTGTGGATGGTGCCCCTGCTTTTCACACCCCAGCGTACTTCCCATTACAAATAAAAATAATAACGTCAAAATAATTTTCTTCATTCTCGTTTACTCCTCTTTTATTGATAAAATGACAGGTAATTGCGGAACTATAAATCTTAAATAATGGTTGTGCAAAATGCATGATGCCATAAGCAGGTATATGAGGTCGCCGGTATTTAGGCACCGTAATTTTGGTGCCTTATGTACCGCTGCGACCGAATCAAGTGCAAACGTCGCCTGCGTTGGCATACTTGCATTTGCACAACCAATATAAAGAGTTCCACGTTTCGCAATTACCTTTGATAAAATGATTTTGAACTTGTCGGATAACGAACTGCCGCCCCTTCTTCATTTGATAGAGCGGTAATGCGCAGATTTTTTTCCGCTTTTCGCAATCCATATTTCCCCGCTTCCCAGGAAAATTCCCGAATAATCAAACTGTATCGCCGCATCCTCGCTCCGGTATAAGGTTTCCTTCAACGAATCGGTAAAAATCCTATCGTAATACTGCAAAAATTCCGTACTGTTTTCAACATACATTTTCTCTGTACCAATTTCTACAACACTTGGATATACCAGCATTTCTGATACTTTTTTCCCGCTCGTTCTTCTTTACTGCATCGATAAGTTCTTCTATAAAAACTTCTGCTTCTCCCTGTGTAATTCCGCATGTCATATAGATGTCCTGACTATATGACGCTTTATCCGGCGTTTGGTCTGTTGGTAATGCTTTATCCTGGCGTATGGTCTGTTGCCAGCGCTTTCTTTGGCGCAGGCACTATGAAAAAATACAGCCGCCATTCCGCAAATTGCAATTGCTACCAAAACAGACACGTTCCATTTCTTCGCTTTTTTCTCAAGAATATGACAAATTCTCAACTCTGTATTGCTCTCTCCAAAGGACAAAACTGCCGGATATCCACTTTGCTTCATGGAAAAATTCAACAATAACCTGGCATACCTTTTTTTTCTTTCCTTTTTCGACAAATCATCCAGGACAGCTTCATCGCAAAACATTTCCATATCCTGATTCATTTTGTGAATTCCATACCAAACCAACGGATTCCACCAGTGCAAACAGAGCGCTGCCATTCCTGCTAACCGTACCACCGAATCTTTGTGCCGGATATGCATTTGTTCATGCTGCAAAATGTATGAAAAATCCTCATCCGACAATGTATAAGGCATATAAATCTTTGGAGATATTACGCCCATGACAAAAGGTGATGTGATTCCCTCACACCGCCAGATTCTGCCCTTTTTCCCAAATCGCGGTTTTCACCTGCTTTCTGATTTTTTATGTACCGGAACAGGAAATAGCATGCTGTGCAGACTGCGCCGACTGCCCAAATCCATTGCAGCAGTTTCCATATCTGCATCGGCGTCCTTTTCGATTTTGCTTCCGCTGTCGCATGCCCTGTAAGTTCTGCTGTTGTATCTGTGTTGCCAGTTTCAGACAAAATCATCGACTGAGAAACTGTCTGCATATTTCCACTCAAATCCGGCTCTGAAACCGCCTGCACCTTCCCATCCGAATCCGCCTGAGAAACTGCCTGAATGTCCCCATCCGAATCCGGCTGTATAACCGTCCGCATATTCCCAACCCAATCCGGCTGAACGCTCCAACTGCTTTCCAGAAAAATTGGACAAAGCAGACGCACCAATACCAGCATCCACAATAAATAGCTGTAAAGCTTTGAATACTTTTTCAGAAATACTCTTATCAAAAAGAACAAGCAAAAAAAATCAGGAATCCTGCCTGCACTCCCATTTTCCATATCGTCTCAATCATTTTTTTCACATCCTTTTATTCGCTGGCTTCTTCAATCATTTTCTTAATACGCTCTGCCTCATCCTTCGATAATTTCCTGTCTTTCAGAAACGCCGCGAGAAAAGACGGGACATTTCCCTGACAGGTACGCTCCAGTAATTCATCGCTTGCCTGCCTGTCAATTTCTTCCTTGCTCACAAAGGGATTCCACAATTGTATTTTCATTTTTAACAATCCCTTTATCCACCAGTTTTTTAATTACCGTATATGTCGTAGATTTCTTCCAGCCAAATTCCTGATTACATAATTTCACAAGTTCCGGACTGCTGACAGGCTCGTTCTCCCATAAAATGCATAAAAATCGATATTCACTTTCAAAAACCTTCTCCATTCCATTTACTCCTTCACTGATATTGCAAATTTGTCAAATGCATTTAATTGTTTCCTTTTATACATGTATGTGGTCTATCTTAATAGACTATCATTAGTCTACCATGATAGACCACTCTTGTCAATAGCATCTTTGATATCTTCTTTAGGTAATTGCGAAACGCAGAAATCTTTGTATTGGTTGTACAAATGCAAGTATGCCAACGCAGGACGTTTGCACTTGATTCGGTCGCAACGGTACATAAGACACCAAAATACGGTGTCTAAGTACCGGCGACCTCATATCACCTGCTTATGGCATCATACATTTTGCACAACCATTATGAAAAATTTATAGTTTCGCAATTACCTATATTGGTACTTTCGTTTATACCATTGATAATTTCTTGCATATCTTTATTCTCCTGCAAATCGCCACCCAAATACCTTCCTATAAACAAAAAAGAAGCCGCCGCTTCACAAATCACAATCCTGATTTATTCCTGCGACAGCTCCTTTGTCATATTTCCCGGTTTTAACAGTCGATTTAATGGGAACCCGGGGCATATGACATTTTTTGTACTACTTAATTCGTGTTCTAGGGCATTCAATTAATTTTCTTTCTGGCTCTTTGCGAACGCTTCCAGTCCTGCAGGTTCTTCCGGCTGGTAATACTTATTTTTACAAGTATCTGATACCATCGGTGCAACAACTGATGCGGCTGTACGAAGCGGTGTGCCAAACTTACAAATTAATTTTGCCACGCTTTTTTTTTCATATGTTCTCCCCCCCTTTCAGTATTTATCTTGAGCTTCAAATTCCGTATGATTATAAAAATCATACGACTATAGTTTAACATAATTTTGAAAAAATGAAATAGATTTGTCGTGAGAGGTCGAAATTTAGCAGTAAATGGTAAAAAATAACCGTTCACTCCCCGATTTTCGACCGTTTGCATGAAAAAAATTGCACATTTCTAACAAATCATGCTATACTTTAGCTATTAAAAAGAGGGGGTAATCCAAATGAAACAGCCTGGCACAATCCTTGCAGATACATTAAAAAGAAGATGGACAGATTTCGGAAGAACAACAGGACGTCTATGCTTATCTGTTTAATTATATCTTTGAAAGTCTTCTATTTGACATTCTCGTTCTTCTGATAGGGATTCTGGTTCATCGATGGGGAATTGCTGTTTGTTATCTGCTTGTTACAATTCCGCTTCGTCATTTCGCCGGAGGCTTTCATGCAAATACAAAACTTGGCTGTACGCTTCTATCCTATGGCATCTACTTGTTTACGCTCTGGCTGGCGCCTGCATTGACAACTTCGATTCCTCAGATATGGCTTCTTGTATATGTGATTGCGTGGTGCTTTATCCTGCCCGTCGCCCCTGTCGATACAAAAAACAAACGTCTGTCAGACGAACAGAAAAAAGAAACTATCCGATTCCTGTATTAAGACTTGTATTCTTATGAGCATACTGGTCTTTCTATTATGGTGGATTCATCAACCGCTTTATTACGGTACGATTTCTATCTGCCTGATGGAAAGCGCGGTCAGCGTCTATATCGGAATCTGGAAAAACAGGAGGAACTTATGATTTTACGAATTGGAATCTGTGATGATATGCAAAAAAGATATTGATTGGTTATACGACCACATTCAGCATTATATGCTCTCCTATAATGTTCAGTTTGAAATCGAATGCTTTTTATCCGGTGAGAAATTGCTTTATGCGCATAAGCAACATCCCTTTCATATCCTTTTTACTGGATATTGAAATGCCGAAGCTTAGTGGAATGACAATTGCCCGCTACCTTCGGAATGAAGCATATGATGATGTTTTCATCGTATTTGTAACTTCCTATCCGGAATATATGAGGGAAAGCTTTGATGTACAGCCTTTTCAGTTTCTTTCCAAACCGGTAAGCTATCCGACCATTGAAAAACTGCTGTCCGATATCATCCGGCGCTACAAGCATTCCCATACAACAAAGATTGTAATTGATAATCAGGGGAAAGGAACACCTGGTACCTGTCAATGACATTTTATTTATTCATACAATAAAAGGAGAAAAGCGCTATCTGGAATATCATTTAGCGACAACGAAACTGCGCGGCGAAGGCACAATACAGGAATGGGAAGAACGTCTGGAAAATCAGGGATTTTGTTCTCCGTACCGCGGTTATCTTATCAACATCCGTCATGTGAAAATGGTGCAAAAACACTACAGTCCTGATGAGCAATGGCATCAGCCTGCCGGTAAGCAGAAGAAAAAGTAAACCAGCTGCAGCAGCTTTTTCGCCAACCGTATTATTCATATTTTAAATTGAGAAAGGACAGGTATTGTGTTTACAGCTTTAAATACATTATGTTTACTATTTGATAGTATTACGCTCTATATTTATTTTCAGATTATGTTTGAGCAGCGAAAAGAAAAGGTATCTTTTTTTCTGGTATTTGGCGCCTTTATCTTTACCGAATTTCTTTATGGTTTTATTACGATGCCATTTGCCGGAAATGTCTCTTATTGGGCAGCTATTTTCCGTACCACGTTTACTAATATTTTTAACTTTCTTCTTTCCCTGTTTTTTTATTCCGGTCTCGTATACCGTCTTTTTTGTCGTAATCAGTTATTCGATTATTATTTATATTTGTGAAGAATTGTCTTACTATCTGATTTCCCATTTTACCGATACCTCTAATGTTTTTGATTCCTTATCGGAAACTGCTTATACCTCCATTTATCTGATAAGTAATCTGTTGATTCTTCTTTTTTATAATGGTAATTCATGTTATTCGAAAACAAAAAGATAATGTGAAATCAAAAAAATATACGTTTCTTCTGCTTTTGATTCCATTTTTATCCTGTATTTTAGTTGTACTGCCATCCTTTTTGATATGGCGAAAATAAACCCAAACGCTTATCTGGTGCTTGTCCTGTTTTTACTGATTATTAACATTGTAAATTACGTCCTTCTCCAAAGCGTTCTGAAAGCGGAAGCACTTGAACAGGAAGCCAGACAACTTACCCAGCAGATTGACTATCAACTCAAAAATATCAGCAGCTTGGCGACGCCTATAAAAACATCCGCGCAGTTTTATGCATGACACCAAAAAGCATTTATTTTATATTGAAACCTGCGTGAACGAACAGAAGTATGAAAGCATTATTCCATATGCCAGAGAAACCATGACAGACCTGGAATCCCGCTACTGCACTGTGAATACCGGAAACCTTGTAATCGACGCATTCGTAAGCAATCTGATGCTGCAGGCAAAAACGCATGGAATAAAGTTCGTACACACTTTGCGGGTGGATAAGGACCGGATTCCATGCGACGACTACCATATGACAATTATTCTTGGTAATCTGTTGGATAATGCATTAAATGCCTGTCTGGAAGAACATGGCGGAGAAATCAATCTGACCATTCAGACGGTTGAGCAGACGTTTATGATTTATATTACAAATACCTACCATTTTCCACCTGGAAAGAAGCGCCCAGCTACGTTTGAAAATATCGACTTTATTCATGGCTATGGTCTGAAAAATGTAAAAAACTCCGCGGACGCCTGCGGCGGCTTCTGTATGATTAATTATACAGAAGGTCTTTATTCCGTAACCGTAATTGTCCCACAGCGCGACACATCAAATCTTGCTCTATCATAAGCTGCGCAAAGTTCTGACAAATGCAATCAATGACAGACTGCACAAGGTTCTGACAAACGCAATCAATGACAGACTGCACAAGGTTCTGACAAATGCAATCAATGACAGACTGCACAAGGTTCTGACAAACGCCAACATCCACAAACAGCGCAAAGTTCTGGCAAACGCCAACAATTACACCCAACGAAAAAGAAAGCCCCAACCCAACAGCTTAAATATCTGCCAAATTAGGGCTTTCGTAGTGGGCCGCCGGGGGGCTCGAACCCCGCACACCCTGATTAAGAGTCAGGTGCTCTACCAAATGAGCTAGCGGCCCGTAGTATGCTGAGATACTTCCGAAAGTAACAACAACTATAATTTTTTGTTATCTCGTCGACAACGAAATTGATTATATAACATAGTTACACCAATTGCAAGTATTTTTTTTTTAGAAAATAAAATATCGTTCATTTGTATAGAAACCCTTCGATTTTTTGTGTTTTTTTCCTATAGATTTTTTTATTATATATTATTTATTTTATGTCTTTGCAGAATATTATTTGTATCTTTGCTAAACATTATTTTTTTTTATTTACACCGCACAACGCGCCTGATAATCTTATCTTCATTTATACACCGCTGCCTGGCAATCCTATCTTCGTTTATAACAACGCTGCTTTTTTCTTTTTTGCAGCAGTCCTGATTTAACAACCGGCAGACTTCGTCAAATCCCTGTATAATCTAACGCAGCATTGATTCAATCCTTTTTTACAATAAATCGCCGCTGTTATCTTTTTCTGAAATCTATCCTTCCCCATATCATCATCTCCTATACCAATCTTTTTTATTCTTTTCGTCGGATGCGGTTTTTACCATTCTAACATTTTCATTCTTTTTGCCGGATGCGGTTTTTACCGCCCTCACATTTTCAATCCTTTTTTTCGCCGGATGCGGTTTTTACCGTTCTAACATTTTCACTCTTTTCGCCGGATATAGATTTCACCGCCCTATAACATATTCTATGAAGGAATGGGAAAAGGGTTCCAAATGAAAGAAAACCCAAAAAATTTGTTGTGCGGCAATAAAAAAACACTTCTGCTATTTACTTTAAAACTCAGTTCTTGGTATAATAAAACAATGAGCTTAGATATTAAAACGATTTCGGAGGCAGAACTCGTGAGACTGAGAAATGTAAAAGGCTCCAGAGAAATGATTGCTGAAAATAAATACGTCATTCATGACGAAGAAAGCAAAAAAAGGAAACTGGAGCGTACTTTTTTGGAAATACAAATCCCATTCATATAGAAATCGGAATGGGAAAGGGACAATTTATAATGGAGCTTGCCAGAAGAAATCCTGACATTAATTATATCGGGATTGAAAAATATTCCAGTGTACTGGTACGAGCCATTGAAAAACGCGAAAAAGAAGAAGAAATGTCCCAACCTCTATTTTATACGGATGGACGCCGAATATATCACAAAATGTATTTGCGGAACACGAGGTTGCAAGGATTTATCTGAACTTTTCAGACCCATGGCCAAAAGACAGACATGCAAAAAGACGTCTGACTTCCACCCATTTTTTCGATTACTACGATTCGATTCTGGCGCCAGACGGAAAAGTGATATTTAAAACGGACAACCGTCCGCTATTTGACTTTTCACTGGAGCAGGTGACAGAAACCGGCTGGACACTGGAAAACTATACCTATGATTTGCACAATTCGGAATATAATGAAGGAAATATCATGACAGAATACGAAGCCAAATTTTCTGCACTGGGTACTCCGATTAACCGGCTTGTCGCATACCGGACCAAAGCGTCCAAACCAAATTTATAAACATTGGAGAATAACCGTTCATGAAAAAAAGAAATAAACAGAAGCAGCGCAGGATGAAAAAACTGCTTCCTGCGATACTCCTTTCATCTGTTCTGTTTTTTTTAAACATGAGCGTTTTCTATATAGATAGCAGCACTTCGCACGCCACCTCAGAAACCGTTTCCGACGATTCTTCCGAAGAAACCGGAAGCATGGATGACAGCACAGACGAAGATGCCACAACTGAATACTTAGTAACCACCGAGTACCCTGACGAACCGGGAAAAGCCCCGGACCTTGTTTCCAACTATGCCATCGTACTTGACGCTAACACAGGCAATATTCTATATCAAAAAAACGCTTTTGATAAGCAGTACCCGGCAAGCATCACAAAGATTATGACATTTCTGCTTGCCCTTGAAAATACGAAACTGACCGATACCGTCACGATGTCGCACGATGCTGTTTTTGGCATTGACCGCGGAAGCAGCCACATCGGACTGGACGAAGGCGAACAAATATCCATGGAAGATGCCCTTTATGGCATGATGCTGGAATCTGCAAACGAAGTTGCATGGGGCATTGGCGAATTGATTTCCGGCGGCTCAATTGATGATTTTGCAGATATGATGAATGAACGGGCAAAAGCGCTCGGCTGTCAAAACACACATTTTGTCAATGCAAATGGGCTTCCCGACGAAAATCATTACACGACCTGTTACGATATGGCGTTAATGACGCAAGCCTGTCTTGCCTATGACGATTTTCGAACCATTTGCGGTACGAGAAACCATGTTATCGGACCGACAAATATTTGTGAGGGAAGAACGCCAGCTCTGGCAGCACTGCAAGCTGACAAATCCGGACAGTAAATATTATTATGAATACTGTGAAGGCGGAAAAACCGGTTACACAAACGACGCTTTAAACACACTGGTTTCCTGGAGCAAAAAAGGCGACACCGAACTTATCTGCGTTCTGATGAACTGCAATGGCGCGTCCAATACTTATACGGACAGCATCGCCTTATACAACTACTGTTTCAGTAATTACAGTATTTTGAAACCTCTTGAAAATTACACGTTTGACGATGCGCAGACTAGAGCGGTACTGGATTATTCTGAATGGATATTATAATGTTACGTCCGGTTCCGATATTTCGCTTCAGGTTGATAACGATTATGAACTGAACTTTAATAACTATGAGGATAGTTCCAAACTATCATACACGATTAAATATAACGAAGAACCCGAACATATCGACGGACAGTATGCTGTCGGATATCTGGTACTGTCGTATGAAGGAAATATGATTGGCAGAACGCGTCTTACCGTTTCGGGGTATGATGCAGCTGCCACAACGCAGGAAAAAAAAAAGCAGACAAAAAAGAGGATACGATAACTGTTGCTGCCGGAGGGGAGAAACGGTTTCACGCCAAGCCGGGATTTATCATACTGATTGCCCTGCTCGTTCTGGCAGTCGTATTTGTGCTTTACCTTTTCTATGTACAGAACGCGCGGAAAAAGCAGCGCGCGATGCAGGCAGCCAGAAAGCGGCAATACGAAGAACGAAAACGTCAGTTAATGGATACATTTGACATAGACCTTAACAAGTAACAAAAACAATAACGTAAGTAGAAAGAATGGAGCATACGATGGATATTTCAGCAGCTGAAAATTTGGAAACGGTGCGAAACTCCAACCAGGAAATTCTGGACTATTTTAATGGTCTTTATGTAGAAAAACTGGAGCAGATTCAAAGTCTGAAAACAGAACAGTTTGAGCTAAAAATCAAAAAATAGACGAGCTTATTAAAACGCTTGATGTTTACTCCTTCAAGAACAGCACAGGCCATAATGTTTTTTCTCCTTTTTCTACAACCACGACTACGCAGGAGGAAAAAGCCTCACAGATTGAACAGAAATTAAATGATTTAAATGAGGTAAACCGCACGCTTGATTCGCGCATCCTTGCGCTTCAGAAAGAATCGGAAGCCTTAAAGAATCGGATTACTTCGATTCATACTGCAACAAAAAAAAAAACTGGACGCCGTATTAGAAGAACTCGCAGAAGAATTTACCGAGGGAGCTGCGCCGCCGGAACCGGAGGAAGAAGAGGCCACCAACGATAAACCGGTTATCAACCATGGCATCAATGTTCTTCGGCTGGAAAAATACAGTCGTGACAAACTGGCACAGTCCCTGCACAACAACATCAAACAGCAGCTTGACGGTACCAAACATAAACTGGAAGTGTTATCCTGGCTGATGAAATCCGATATCACCCGCGCAAAGGTGACGCTTGATGAATTGGTGAATTCGACAAATGAAATATCGGATTCTCTGGATTCCATTCTTGCCGATTTAGCAAGCAACATTGATATGAACGAGCCGATTTGGACGTTACTTGACGATACCATTTTCAAATACAAAGAAGCGCATCCGGAATGCGTCATTGAATCGGATATTGACTGTCCGGAGTATGATTTGCAAATACCGGAAATCATAATATTAAATCTCATTTACATACTGCGTGAGATTTTTGACAATGCATTTAAACATTCCAATGCAAACCGAATTGTGATAAAAAAATATATATCAGCAACCGTCTGATTGACGTCTATATGAATGACAACGGAATCGGCATTGACAGCAGTTACAACCCACATCCCCCTTGGTACAGCGGTCTGCACCGCATCCAGGAAATAATCTACCTGTTAAATGGGCAGTTTAACATAGAAGGCGATATTATCAGTGGAACAAATGTCAGATTTTCATTTCCAATTGATATAGACGCGGCGCCATAAGACATGAAAAAAATTTTATTTATAAAACTGTATTGAAAGGACAACCTGAATAATGAAAGACAAAATAGTAAACCTGATTGCTGAACATGTAGATGGAATGTCTGCAGAAGAAATATCAACTTATATTGAGATCCCGCCAAAACCGAAACTGGGCGATTTTGCATTTCCATGTTTCCGACTTGCAAAATCCATGCATAAGGCGCCAAATCTGATTGCCGCTGATATCAAGGCGGGCATCGGCGACGTTGATTTTCTGGAAAAAATTGACGTGCAGGGCGCATATTTGAATTTCTTTGTAAAGAAGGAAATCTTTGTAAAGACAATGATAGATGCTGCTCTACAGGACAACTTTGGCGGCTCCGACGAGGGAAATGGAAAAGTTATCTGCATTGATTACTCCTCTCCGAACGTCGCTAAGAATTTCCATGTTGGACATTTGCGAACAACAATTATTGGCAATTCTCTTTATAAGATATATTCCAAACTTGGCTATCAAGTAATTCGTATTAACCACCTCGGCGACTGGGGTACCCAGTTTGGCAAACTCATTGTTGCTTACAAAAACTGGGGTTCCAAAGATGCAGTTGAAAAAGATGGCGTTGCCGAACTGATGCGCCTTTATGTAAAATTTCACGAGGAAGCAGACAAAGAACCTGCGCTTGTAGACGAAGCAAGAAGCTGGTTTAACAAAATGGAGCATGGGGATGAAGAAGCCCTTTCCATCTGGCAGTGGTTCAAAGACATCAGCCTTGTCGAATACAAACGGACCTATGATTTGCTTGGAATGGATTTTGATTATTACCTCGGTGAAAGTTTCTAATCGAGACAAATGTCAGGACGTTGTTGACAAATTGACGGAAGCCAACCTTTTTAAAAGAAAGCGAAGGCGCGATGATTGTTGATTTGTCCGAATATGATATGGCGCCTTGTATCGTTACGAAAAAGGATGGAAGTTCTATTTACGCAACGCGTGATTTGGCTGCTATTTTCTACCGTAAGAATACTTATCATTTTACGAAATGCTTATATGTAACCGGGCAGGAACAAAAGCTGCATTTCGCTCAGGTATTTAAAGTCGTTGAACTGCTTGGAAATGATTGGGCAAAAGATTCTCTTGTTCATATTCCATATGGTCTTGTCAGCTTAGAGGGCGCCAAACTTTCCACAAGAAGCGGAAATATTATTTATGCGGAAGACATTCTGCATGATGCCATCAAAAAGAGTCTTGAAATTATTACAGAAAAAAGTCCGAATCTTGAGGATAAAGAAGGCGTTGCAAAAATTGTCGGCGTTGGCTCTGTTTTATTCAACGACCTTTACAATCAGCGGATTAAAGATGTTTCATTCAGTTGGGACAAGGTACTTAATTTCGATGGGGAAACCGGACCATATGTACAGTACACACATGCAAGATGTTCCAGCGTTGTGCGCCTTGCAGAAGATTTTGACGCTTCAAAACCGGTTGATTATGAAGCAGGTTCGGAACCGGACGCTATCAACCTGTTAAAGGAAATCAGTCGTTTTCCAAAGGTTGTTTCTGACGCTGCAGAAAAATACGAGCCATCCGTTGTAGCAAGATTTGCCGTTGACGTCGCACAGGCATTTAACAAATTTTACAACTCCACAAGAATTAATGTTCCTGAGGAAACGGTTAAAAATGCCAGAGTCATGCTGACATATCTTACAAAGAAAACACTTCACGATGCATTAGCCCTTCTCGGCATTGATGCACCGGAAGCCATGTAAAACAGGTGATTTTCATTGTCAAAGAGATTAAATAAAACAATTAAATGGGATAAACTGGATAATACTGCAAAATTTATTTCCTGTCATCGTAAGTGAGAATGTAAGTAACGTATACCGGATTTCCGTTACTTTGACAGAAGATATTGATGCAGAGCTTTTTGCAGAAAGCATTGGACAAGATACTTCCATTTTTTGATGTGTTTAATCACAAACTGAAAAATGGTATTTTCTGGTATTACTTTGAAGCAAATAACAAACCTGCTCCAAAAAGTAATGCCGGAAGACACATATCCTTGCCTTTATATCAATCCCTATACAAATAATGAATATTTATTCCGTGTAACTTATTACCAGAAGCGTATTAATCTCGAGGTCTTTCATGTTCTGACGGACGGAAACGGCGCTCTGATATTTTTAAAAGAACTGACGTATCAATATCTTCGTTACAAATATCCGGAACTTGCGGCTAAAACAGGAAATACGCTGCATGCAGACTCCTCGCTTGATATTGAAGACAGTTATATAAGAAACTACACGCATCCGGCTAAGCGTTCTTATCGGACGGAAAAAGGCAGTCATTTTAAAAGGGGAAAAGCTGCCTTTTAATCATTTTGCAATTTTACACGGATACATCCCCGTCCCGGAAATAAAAAAAAGGCGGCAGCAAAATATGGCGTTACCATCAACCAGTATCTGATTGGGACATTTACCTGGGCTGTTTACAAAGAATTTTTAAATGGACAGCCTTCCAAAAACCAATCAGCACTGTTGTTCCAGTTAATTTGCGCCCTTATTTTAACTCCAATACAACAAAAAACTTTTTTTTGCTGTGGTTTCCGCTTCTTTTTTAAACCGGAAAAAGCAGATTATACCTTTGAGGAAGTTCTCCACATAATCGCAGAAAGTCTGAGCGAACAGATTAACAAGGAAAACCTGGAAAAGCTGTTGTCCTATAACGTTTCAAATGAGGTGAACTTTATTATTCGTGCGGTTCCCCGCATTTTTAAAAAATATCGTTATGCGGCAGATTTACAAAACTTCCTCCAAAGCCAATACCTCTACAATAACAAATCTGGGGGTACTATCAGTTGATGATGTATATAAACCATACATTGATAGATTCCATGTCGTTCTTTCGATGTCCAAAGGGCAGTATATAAAGGGCAGTGTTATCAGTTATAACGATACACTGGTATTTACCTTTAGTTCTGCGATTCGCGAAACCTTTGTACAAAAAGGAATTTTTCCGACAGATGGTGCGGGATGGAGTTCATGTAACAATAGAAAGTAATGGTGTGTATTATGAGTAAAGGGGCAGGCAAAGATGAAATGCATGTCCCATTTCACAGAAAGTAACGGTGTATATTATGAGTAAATGTCGACGTTGTAATATAGATGTTCTTGATTATTCCCTGTCATGTCCGCTATGCAATGGCGTGCTGGAATATGACGAAGAAAAGGATTCATTAGAAAAAGAAAGACTTTCTTGACCATAGTCCAAAAAGTGGTGAAATATCAAAATCAGTGATGTATCCTGATATTACACCAGCAATTAAGCGGATGCGGTTTGTGATAAAATTAACTATTTTTTGCAGCATAATTGTGGAAGGAATACTTATCTTTATAAATTACATGACATATTCAAATGTAAAATGGTCCGCCCTTTGCGGCGCCGGACTTGCATATGCCTGTTTTTCACTGATTTATTCTTTTTTTCGCCACAACAAAAGCCATCGAAAGAAAATCATGGTTCAATCCATTTTGATTATGCCTGTATTAATATTGATTGATTACATTTTAGGTTATACCGGTTGGTCGATAGATTTTGCAATCCCCTGCGTTATCCTAATACTGGATATTGCCATTCTGGTATTGATGATTATAAATTCATCAAACTGGCAATCCTATATTTTACTACAGGTTTATATCCTTATTATATGCGGGATTTTAACAATATTTATGGCAGCAGGATTGTTTTTTAAACATAATCTTTTTATGATAATTGCAGATTTGGCAAGTGTTTTGCTGCTTATCGGAACGCTTGTATTTGGTGACAGACCGGCAACAACAGAATTAAAACGAAGATTTCATATATAACAAAAGGAAAGAGAGACACTTTTTATGGCACTTTGGGATAAGCTCAATACAAATACAACTTCATCGTCATCTGACAGCAGCAAAGGAATGAGCAAGCAGGCAAAACTTGTATGCGAATTGGTTGCTGATTTCAACAGCAACAATCTGCTTTTACAGATACGCAATAACAATCGTGCCAAAAGTGATATTGATAAATCTTACAAATATCCCGACCATTTTACAAGCCACTTATATGAAACACCAAACTTTAAAATGGAATTGTTAAAATGGAAAGACTCCCAAAATCCATATGTGATTTTACAGCTTCATGGCGGCGGATATGTCGGTGCATTTAAAAATCAGTATCGAATGTTCGCCGGACTGTATTCAGAACTGGGCAAGGGACTTTCTGTTTTATCCATTGATTATCGTGTTGCTCCTGAAAACCCATATCCAGCCGCCCTAAATGACGCATTATATGCTTATGACTGGCTTTTTGTCGCATGGATATGCGGAAAATCATATTATATTAGCAGGCGAGTCTGCCGGCGGCGGACTTACAATGGCGCTTTGCCACTATTTGATTGACAGAGACCGTATTTTGCCTGCCGGTATTGTCGCAATGTCGCCTTGGACGGATTTGACTGCCAGCGGTCCTTCCTATACAGAAAATTTTGAAATTGACCCGCTCTTTGGAAATACAAAAGAAAGTTTGATTTATAACAGTGTTTATCCGCTGGACATGACTTAAAAAGTCCGTATATTTCTCCTCTTTTTGGTGATTTTACTGGTTTTCCGCCCATGTTAATTCAGGTAGGTTCCAATGAAATGCTGTTATCCGACTCCGTTCTTGTCGCTGAAAAAGCAAAAAAAACAGGGTGTGAAAGTCAGGCTGACGATATACGAGAATATGTTCCATGTCTTTCAGATGGGTGCAACACTTATGCCGGAATCAAAACGCGCATGGGTAGAAGTATCCAAATTTCTTTTGAGCAGCTGCTTATACTTTGATAGATTTTAGCGGGGGATTGTTTATTTCTATTTGTTTCTTTCGCTTATCAGAATTTTTGATTGTTTGTTTTTCTGAAATTGCTTGATTTTTAGATTCCTAAATTTTTCAAATGTTTCCTAATATTTAAACGTTTTTGCTTGCGTAGGTACTTGGTCTGGATGAATATCTATAATTACGCTTTGTTTTTCTATTTTTGATACTTAAACAGGGGTAGGAATGTTTCACGTGAAACATTTTAAAATTTGTTCCTCACTTGAACTTTGAACTATCTAATCTTCTTAATTATAGCTATCTTATAATCAGCGCTATGATTCTATAATGTAGGCTAAAATTTCATTTTAAAACTACAATATGTCTTCAGTCTATTCGAGCATTATTATACGTTTCCTATAAAGAAGATCCAAGTACCAATAAAATTTATTTTTTTATAATGTTTGCTTATTTGCATTTAAAAAGCATTTATAAAGACGAAAAAGAACTTACAGAAGCATCTGTTAAAATGGAAAGATGCACCATTTTGATGTATAAATGTATCTATTAATCATCCCAATGGACATATACATACAGAGGCAGCGGCAAATTTTAATATAAAAATGTATCTATTAATCCCCCAAAGCACTATATTATTTCTAATTAACAACACTATATAATATATAAATTGTTTCACGTGAAACATTTATGTTTTCTCTTTAACAGTATACCCAAACATATGTACGGTTGTTTTGTACTTACTTATTCATGCGAAAACCCAATATATGCATTCATTTCCTATCAACAATCTTACCCATACCCATTTGACAATTGTACCTCCATTTCGACAACTTCACCCCATCTGCCAGTTTCATCACCCCCCGCATGTGACAATTACACTTCCATTTGATAACATTGCCCCATCCGGCAGCTCCATCCGCCATCTTTCCCCACCCCCTTATTTAACAAATTCTTCCTTTTCGACACTTTCAGCCACTTTTTCATACGACAATTTTGTCCATTATTTGCCATTTCGCTCTGTTATCCAACAGAAAATCAAAAAAAAAATTTCAATTTTTATAAAATAATAGTGGAAATATTACTTTATTCGTGCTATAATAATTTTTGTCGAAAGACAGTCTTGTATTTCGATAGAAAAGATGTGACGTAACATGATATAGCAAAATTTAATCCCCCCTTTTTTTAAATTACTCCCCTCTTGGAGTCGCTATATCATGTTACGTCACATCTTTTTCCTTTTTATAAACGATTGTACAAACCCCGTTTGCTGATTATTTTTATAATCTGAGAACGGGATTTGTAATATATAGAGATATTTTTTTATTTTTATTGTCATTCCTTTCACCCACTATAACTTTTTGTGCTATAATGAGATGAATGAATGGCAATAACCATTTGGATAGTTACATATGAAGGAGAATTATCAGTGGGAAGAATTATCGCAATAGCCAACCAGAAAGGTGGCGTAGGAAAAACGACGAACTGCAATTAATCTTGCAGCCTGTCTTGCAAAAAAAAAGGAAAAAAGTCTTAGCTATTGACATGGACCCACAGGGGAAACATGACAAGCGGTCTTGGTGTCGACAAGAATTCATTGGAATACAGCGTTTACGATATGTTAAATGGCGATTGTAATCTGGGTGAATGTATGATTATCGACGTCTACCCGGATATTAAAGGACTTAACCTGTTGCCAGCCAGCCGGGAACTGGCAGGTGCAGAAGTGGAATTTGTTACCATAGAAAATCCTCAATATGTGCTAAAAAACACGATAAAGAATGTAAAACGAAAATTTGACTATATTATTATTGACTGTCCGCCGGCGCTCGGTATGCTGACCGTCAATGCTCTGACTGCCGCAAATACGGTATTAGTTCCTATACAATGTGAATTTTTTTTGCTCTGGACGGTTTATCCCAGTTGATTTACACCGTAAACCTAATCCGAAAACAATTGAACCGACTGTTGACGATTGAAGGAAATTGTCTTTACGATGTATGATTCGCGGACAAATTTATCTATGCAGGTTGTTGAAAATGTAAAGGAAAATTTAAAGCAGAATATTTATAAAACAGTGATTCCGAGAAATGTGCGTCTGGCAGAAGCCCCAAGTTATGGCATGCCAATTATTGCATATGACCCTCGTTCGGCAGGAGCAGAACATTATATGATGCTGGCAGATGAAGTTATCGAAAATGATTATTACAAATAACATTTTCCGTATTTCGCAATTATCGATAAAATAAATACAGGAGGAAAAATATGCCCGCAAAGAAAGGATTGGGACGAGGAATTGACACCTTGCTGATTCCCACAGGCGATTCAACAAAAAGCAAATCGAAATCTGCTCCACAGGAAACAACCAAAACAGTTACAAAAAGAAATTGTGAAAGAAGTTGTTAAGGAAGTAGAACAAAAAAGTAAAAAATAACACAAATAGAACCAAATAAATCACAGCCAAGAAAACAATTTGACGAGGGGATGCACTGCAGGAGCTTGCTGATTCCATCCGCCAATATGGCGTGCTTGAACCTCTGATTGTTACGAAAAAAAGGCAAATATTATGAAATCATCGCCGGAGAGCGAAGATGGCGTGCCGCCCGATTAGCCGGAGTAAAAGAAGTTCCTGTTGTTATCCGGGAATATTCCGACAGGGAAATCATGGAAATTTCATTGATTGAAAATATCCAGCGAGAAGACCTGAATCCGATTGAAGAAGCGCTGGCTTACGAAAGTTTGATTTCGGAATACAGTCTGACGCAGGAAGAAGTTGCGGAAAAAGTTTCCAAAAACAGGTCAACGATTGCAAATTCCCTTCGTCTTTTTAAAGCTGTGCGACAATGTTCGCCAGATGATTATTGAAGACAAGCTTTCAACCGGACATGCGAGAGCGTTGATTCCGATTGAAAATGCCGAGTTGCAGACAGAAGCGGCAAATTTTGTTTTTGACAACAAACTAAGCGTCCGGGAAACGGAAGTTTATGTAAAGAAATTGCTGAGCGCTCCAAAAGAGTCAAAGCAGGATAATGTAGCCACAAAAGATTTGTCTGTATTCTATACCGATATTGAAAGCCGCCTGAAAAATATTTTAGGTGCAAAGATAGCGATAAAATCAAAGAATAACGACAAAGGAAAAATTGAAATAAATTATTATTCTCAGGACGAATTGGAAAGAATAACAGAAATGCTTTATTCCATTAACCGGGAATAGTTGGAAAGGAAATATCAGATGAACAGTAACCTGCTTAATAAAATTGGTATTGACCCTGCCATTCTTATAATTATTATTTTTTGTTTTAGTCATTCTGTTATTTGTATTGATTTTATATATAATGGCAAATTTACGAAAGCGGAACCGGGACATCAAACGTCTGTTAAGCGGCAAAACCGCCGGCGATATGGAAGACATTATATTATCCCGCTTTGCTGATATGGACGCTGTTAAGAATAACTCGAAACGACTGACAAAGGAACATAAAGAGATTCAGGAAACACTTGCATCCTGCGTCAGCAAAATCGGTCTTGTAAAATACGATGCGTTTGAAGGAATGGGCGGAAACCTGAGCTTTGCGATTGCGCTTATGGACAGTAATAACAATGGCGTCGTTCTAAACTGCATGCATTCGAGAGAAGGATGTTTTGCATATGCGAAAGAATTGATTCGTGGGGAATCCTATGTCGCACTTTCGGATGAGGAAAAAAAAGAAGCGATTGAGCGTGCAAAGACATTAGATGAGGAAATCGCCGAAATCATTGAAGAATAATTAAAATTGACCAGAGTCAAAAAAAAGTATTTTATTTATATAAATATAAAAAAATGATACCTTTGTTTTAATACAAACCAGGAGGAATACCAAAAAAATGATTGACATTAAATTTTTAAGAGAGAATCCAGACATTGTAAAAACAGAACATTAAGAACAAATTCCAGGACAGTAAACTTCCGCTTGTTGATGAAGTAATTGCGCTTGACGAACAGGCAAGAGCAGCACAAAAGAAGCGGATGAATTACGGGCAAACAGAAATAAAATTTCAAGCAGATTGGCGCGCTTATGGCACAGGGCAAAAAAGAAGAAGCAGAAGCAACCAAAAAGCTGGTAACCGAACAGGCAGAACGTTTAGCAGCTCTGCAGGAAAAAAAGAAACAGAGTTACAGGAAAAAGTAAAACAGATTATGATGGTGATACCAAATATCATTGACTCTTCGGTACCAATCGGCAAAGATGATTCCGAAAATGTAGAAATTGAAAAATTTGGCGAGCCGGTTGTTCCTGACTTTGAGATTCCGTATCACTCAGAAATTATGGAAAATCTTCATGGACTTGACCTTGATTCTGCAAGAAAAGTTGCCGGAAATGGATTTTATTATCTGATGGGTGATGTTGCAAGACTTCATTCCGCTGTGATTGCTTATGCCAGAGATTTTATGATTGACAGAGGTTTTACTTATTGTGTTCCTCCATTTATGATTCGCAGCAACCAACGTCGTTACCGGCGTAATGAGCTTTGCGGAAATGGATGCAATGATGTATAAAATCGAAGGCGAAGATCTGTATCTGATTGGTACATCCGAACATTCCATGATTGGTAAATTCATTGACACGATTATTCCGGAAGAAGAACTGCCAAAGACGCTTACCAGTTATTCGCCATGTTTCCGAAAAAAAAAAAAGGTGCGCATGGTATTGACGAACGCGGTGTTTATCGGATTCATCAGTTTGAAAAACAGGAAATGATCGTTGTCTGCAAGCCGGAAGAAAGCAAGATGTGGTTTGAGAAATTGTGGAGAAATACCGTTGATTTATTCCGTTCTCTTGACATTCCTGTCAGAACACTGGAATGCTGCTCCGGCGATTTAGCAGACCTGAAAGTAAAATCACTGGACGTTGAAGCATGGTCACCGCGCCAGAAGAAATATTTTGAAGTCGGCAGTTGTTCCAACCTGGGCGACGCACAGGCAAGAAGACTTCAAATCCGCGTAAAAAGGAGAAGATGGCAAAAAAATATCTTGCACATACATTGAACAATACTGTCGTTGCTCCGCCAAGAATGCTGATTGCATTTCTTGAAAACAATTTACAGGCAGATGGCAGCGTAAGAATTCCGGAAGCCCTTCGTCCATACATGGGCGGCAAAAAAAAACTGGAGGGTTAAAAAAAAAATAACGAAACGATTAATCCTAAAGACAGTTATAAATTAACGGAACGATTAATCCTAAAAAACAATTATAAAATAACAAAACGATTAATCCCAAAAAAAGAAAATTACAATTAGAACAGGAGGTGTCCGTATGCACAGTTATTTAAGCTCTATTGGATTTTCCAATATAAAAAATCAAAAGCTTTTAACGCCTATCACAAAGGAAATAATTGCTCATCCTACAACCAAAAAAACAATAGCTACGCTTTCTACGGATACCCGCCTGATTCAGCTGAACAAAGATTTTGGAGAAGGCTTTGGCATTTCTCTAATCGGTGAAGTCGATATCGAAGGAAAAGTTGTATTTGAGCATCATTTCCCATACGTCCGCAGTTTTTCTACGATGACGCAGGATAGAATTTACATTGAAAAGCATGATGATAAAGAATCGTATGCCGGCGTCTGCGAAGATTACTCGCTTGGCATGACGCTTATTTTCTTCCTTACGAATATTGCGGAATATGTAAATACCAGATGGATGAATTACTCCAATCATCTGGTAAATACTGCGTGCCTTTCCGGTCTTTCAACAAATGGAAAGATTATTCTGGATGTTGATAAAAGTTCGGAACTGAAAAAAAAAGCAACGCTTCCATCAACCGGAACAAGCTGATAGAGGCTGCAAGGCGCGGAGATAAATCTGCAATGGAAAGTCTGACGTTAGACGACATGGACGTCTATACGGAAATCAGCCGCCGCTCGCACTATGAAGATATTCTTTCGATTGTTGAAACAAATTTCATGCCATATGGCATTGAAACAGAGCATTATTCTTTGATTGGGAAATATTCTGGAGTGTGATATCCGGAAAAATGAATATACTGGCGAATCTGTCTATGTCATGTCCGTAGAAACGAACAAGCTCATTTTTAACATCGCGATAAACGAAAAAATCTGATGGGATGTCCGGCTCCAGGGCGCCGCTTTAAAGGAGAAATCTGGCTCCAGGGAAATGTTCTTTTTTTAGAAATTGACAATTTCTGTTTTTTTTTACTATTATGGTACAAGGGTTTAAACAATGAATTACCCTGTATGCATTTGTAGCTCAGCAGGATAGAGCGTCCGCCTCCTAAGCGGCAGGCCGTGGGTTCGAATCCCGCCAGGTGCATTTTTTATTTTTGAATTTAATTTGTAGAAGGATTCTTAATTATGAACTACATTGTAATGGACCTTGAGTGGAATCAAAGCTATTCCGGTCACATAGGCGAACATCCCCGGATGCCCTTTGAAATTATCGAAATAGGTGCAGTTAAAGTTGATAAAAATCTACGCATTGTCGATGAATATTCCAGTTTAATAAAACCAAGGATTTACAAAAAAACTGCATTCCAAAAATCAGAACCATTTTGAACTATGATGAATCAGATTTGGCAAAGGGACGAGGATTTAAAGAAGTCTGCACCGAGTTTCTTGAATGGTGCGGCGACGATTATATCTTCTGTACATGGGGACCTATGGATTTGACAGAATTACAGATAAATATGGATTTTTACTACATGAACAAATTGCCGCGTCCGCTGAAATTTCTGAATCTTCAGCAGATATATGCAAACATGATAGACCCGACCGGTTCCACCGTCAGCAAGCTGGAAAAGGCAGTTGCCGATTTTAATATACCGGAAGATTATCCGTTTCATTCCGCTGTAAATGACGCACGATATACCGCTCTTGTTCTGAAGGAAATGCATCCGCGAAATCTGAAAGACCTTTACAGCTTTGATTTGTACCTGCATCCGACAACAAAAGATGATGAAATTATTGCGGTACATAATAATCAATATGAATACATCAGCAGAGAATTTGCAAATAAGCAGGCTGCGATGGACGATGCAGAAATAACCCGTATACGGTGCTATAAATGTAATAAAAAAAATAAATCGAAAGATTGAGTGGTTTTCAAACAGTCCGTCTTCCTACATATGTGCAGGAAAATGCTGGTACCATGGCTACTTCAGTGGAAAAATTAAATTTAAACCACTTAACGACGGAAAATACTATGTTGTAAAAACGATAAAGCCCATTGACAGAAGCGGCTTAGAAGCAATCAAACAAAAAACAGGCAGACATCCGAGAAAAACGAAAAGAAAAACGACATACGCGTACAGCAAAAAGAATTTTCCAATATCCGATAAAAAGAGTTTTCTTTTTCATTCCAAAAAAATGGAGCAGGTAAGAACTTGCTCCATTTTTTAAGTCAGTATTTGCGATTTCAAACCAAAATACTTTTTGACAGTCAATATTTGACTTTAACTTTGCATTTTTCTGCCAAGTGGCTTTTTTTGACGCAGTTCCTGCTTTTCTCGGATATTCCTGTGGTGTTTCCGATTGTTTCTTTACAAACACAAAGCACCGTTCGATATCCGTATCCGGAATCGTCAACCGGAAGATATTTTCCACCTGTCCGCCGAGAATACGAATCGCCTTTTTTCCCGCATGCATCTCATCCTCTAAACCGGAAGCTTTATATGGTATAAAATAGCCGCCTGTTTTTACAAATGGCAGGCAGAATTCCGAAAGCGAAGCAAGATTTGCAACTGCCCTGGATACCGCGACGTCAAATGTTTCCCTGTATAACGCATTTTTTCCGGCGTCCTCGGCTCTGCAATGAATCGCCTGAACATTTTCCAGTCCGAGTTCCGAAATGACGGTGTTCAGGAATTTAACACGCTTATTTAACGAATCCAGCAATGTAACCGTAAGCTCCGGAAATGCAATTTTCAGCGGAATTCCCGGAAATCCCGCGCCGGTCCCAACATCAATAACTGATAACGGTCGGTTCATATCCAGATATTTTGCAAGTAACAGACTATCTGCAAAATGTTTGATGATAACATCCTCTTTTTTCCGTAATCGCAGTCAGATTCATTACCTTATTCCATTCAACCAGAAGTTCATAATACTTCTGAAACTGCTCAAGCTGATGCGCGTCCAGTTTCACATTTATCTTTTCCGCTAAAGCACACAGTTTTTCCATACTGTAATTCCTTTCTTCTATCTAATTGCTTTCATACAAACACTTAACGTTGGTACTTCACATTTTGCAACCCATACAAACACTCAACGCTGGTACATTATATTTGCGCAACGACACTACAAACGTAACGCGTTTCAAAATTACCTGATATATCAATCCTGATTTTTGGTTTTCAAATACACCAGCAGCACCGAGATATCCGCAGGGGAAACGCCCGATATTCTGGACGCCTGCCCGATATTCTCCGGTCGAATCTCTTTCAATTTCTGTCTGGCTTCTTTTTCTGAGATTGGAAACATCATCATAATCAATCGTCGCCGGAATTTTTTTCTCTTTTCCAGCTTCTTGAACTGATGCACCTGTTCCATCTGACGTTTAATATAGCCTTCATATTTTATTGAAATATTAATCTGCTCGATGACATCTTCCGGCAGCGGTTTTTGTGTCCAAATCAATCGGCGCAATCGCCTCATAGGAAAGTTCCGGTCTGCGGATTAATTCCGCAAGGCTTACCGCAGTTTTTAATTCCGTCGTTTCCATAGAACGAAGAAATTCCTGAATCTTACTGTTGCCGCCTACCATCGTTTTTTTTCCAACCGCTCCAATTCACTGTCGATAAGCGTTCTTTTCCGGCAGAATTTTTCATACCGTTCATCATCAATCAGTCCCACTTCATGTCCGATATCCGTAAGGCGAATATCAGCATTATCCTGCCGCAGCAGCAGCCGGTATTCTGCTCTGGACGTCATCATACGATATGGCTCCATTGTTTCTTTTGTCACCAAATCATCAATCAAAACGCCGATATAATGCCTGGGAACGGTCAAGTACAACCGGTTCTTTTCCAAGTACCTTTCTTGCCGCATTGATACCTGCCATCAATCCCTGTGCAGCCGCTTCTTCATAGCCGGAACTACCGTTTAACTGTCCTGCGCCATACAACCCCTCAATTTCTTTAAATTCCAGCGAATGTTTCAAATGAATCGCGCTGATACAGTCATATTCGATTGCATATGCATTTCTGATAATCTGCACATGCTCCAGTCCCTTCATACTCCGAATCATCTGATACTGCACATCCTCCGGCAGAGAACTCGACATACCGCCCATATACATTTCATTTGTGAATTCCCCTTCCGGCTCAATAAAAATCTGATGTCTGGTCTTATCCGGAAACTTCATAACTTTATCTTCAATCGACGGACAATATCTCGGACCGGTTCCTTCTATTACGCCGGAAAAGAGCGGAGAACGGTCGATATTCTGTCGGATGATTTCATGCGTTTCTTCATTTGTATAACACAGCCAGCCAGGATATCTGTTCCCGTTTTATATCTTCCTCTGTATTTGTAAAGGAAAATGGTACGACATGCTCGTCGCCTTTTTGTTCTTCCATCTGGGAAAAATCAATCGTACGCTTATCCAGTCTGGCAGGCGTTCCTGTCTTAAACCGACGGATTCCGATTCCTGCTTCTTTCATGGAATCTGACAAATGATTTGCCGCCATTAATCCGTTTGGTCCGGTATGATTTACAACCTCGCCATAGATACATCTTGCTTTCAGATATGTACCTGTACAAAGCACAACAGCCTTTGCAAAATACGTTCCGCCGGAAAATGTTTTTACTCCCTTTATCTTTCCATTTTCAACGATAATCTCCGAAACTTCTGCCTGCCGCAAAACAAGATTTTCGGTATTTTCCAGTGTATGTTTCATCGTACGGGAATAATTTCCTTTGTCTGCCTGCGCGCGAAGCGAATGAACTGCTGGGCCTTTTGATGCATTTAGCATTTTCGACTGAATATACGTTCTTGTCAATATTTTTACCCATTTCTCCACCAAGCGCATCCAGTTCCCGAACCAGATGTCCTTTCGAACTTCCGCCTACATTGGGATTACATGGCATCATTGCAACGCTGTCCATGCTGATTGTAAAAAAAGAATGGTCTGTAATCCAAGACGGGCGGATGCAAGTGCAGCTTCACATCCTGCATGGCCGGCTCCGACAACGACCACATCATAATATTCTTCAATCACTGGCATTTCTCTATCCTCCTATTTACCCATGCAGAATTCTTCAAATATTTTGTCTGCCAAATCTTCTCTGTTAGTTTCTCCAATAATCAAACCTAAATGTTCATATGCATCCATCAAATCAATGGAAAAGAAATCCTCCTCCATTCCCATATCAATGCTTTCCTTTACTTTGGAAATACTTTCTCTGGCATGCATCAATTCATCTTTGTGCCTTGCATTTGTAATATAAAGCTGGTCGTTATAAGAAAGTTCGCCGGAAAAGAATTTGTCATTTTAACAAATCATACAACGCTTCCTTTCCTTCTCCGGTAGCGGCGGATATTTCTACGATATCACAACCAAGTTCCTTTGTTATCCACATTTTATCCACAACCGTTTCAAGGTCATTTTTATTCATAACAGCAATAATATTTTTGCCCTTTATCTGTGAGATAATCTGCAAATCATTCTCATCGAGCGGAACGGAACTATCAATGACAAATAAAATCAAATCCGCCTGTGATGCAAATGTAAGCGCTTTATCCACACCCATTTTTTTTCCACAACGTCATCGGTATCCCGAATGCCTGCTGTATCCACAATGTTAAGGATAATGCCATTTATGTTGACAACTTCCTCCAATGTATCTCTTGTGGTCCCGGCGATGTCTGTTACAATTGCCCGGTTTTCTCCAAAAAAACATATTTAAAAGTGAGGATTTTCCTGCATTTGGCTTACCAACAATGACCGTCTTGATTCCCTCTTTCAGGATTCTTCCATTATCAAAAGTTTTCAGAAGTTTATCCACATTATCACCTAAATTATCCACAATTACACGAAGTTTTTGTGGATAACCGTCCAGACTGTAATGTTCCGGGTCATCTAACGCAGATTCTATAAATGCAACATTATATAAAATCTGTTCCCGCATCTCTGTTATTTTATCCCTCAATTCACCCCGAAGCTGCATCAGAGAAGATTTGACTGCAAAATCATTTTTTGCCTGAATCAAATCCATCACCGATTCCGCCTGTGACAAATCAATTCTTCCGTTTAAAAATGCACGTTTTGTAAATTCGCCCGGTTCAGCCAGTCTTGCTCCATTTTTCAGAACAGCCATTAAAACATTTTTTTAATACGACTGTGCCGCCATGACATTGCAGTTCACAGACATCCTCACATGTATAAGTGTGCGGTCCCCGCATAAGAAGCAGAATTGCCTCGTCTAACTCATTATCCCCATCAAATACCTTTCCAAATGCGGCTGTATAGCTTTTCATATCGTTTACTTTTTTTTTTTCTTTGCCGGTCTGAATACGTTTGAAGCAACTTCTATTGCATTCTTTCCGCTTATTCTGATAATACCGACGCCGGCATTTCCCATACCGGTCGCAATTGCAGCTATTGTATCTTCAAAAAACATATAGTCCCACCTGCTAACTTTTTTATTTGAATGTTTCAAAAATCCCCGAAACCATGAAATTTTAGAAATGTCATGATTCCGGGGAAAGATGCTATCGCTTATCGTTTTTATTTGTTATTTCTGTCATATTTCTTCAGATATACAATAACTTTACGATATGGTTCTTCACCTTCGCTTCTTGTTGCTACATATTTGTCATTCTGTAATGTAGCGTGAATAATTCTTCTTTCATAAGGATTCATTGGTTCAAGCGCAAAAAGAACGTTTTGTCCGTTTTACTTTGAACGCAATATTTTTTTGCAAGATTTTCAAGTGTTTCTTTTTCTTCTTGCTCTGTAATTTTCTGTATCAAGTTTTACCCTTATATAAGAATCACTCTTTTTGTTGACTGCAAGGCTTATCAGATACTGAAGCGCATCTAACGTCTGTCCTCTCTTACCAATCAGAATACCCATTTCAGGGCCTTCTACATCAATATCAAGCAGACTGTTTTCTTCATTAAATTCTATCTTGATATCTGCCTGAATATCCATAGCCTTAAAAAGTGTTTCAAGATATTCTCTTACATCATCTACAAATGTTTTTTCTTTTTTCTGGCACTGATTACAAATGGTTTTGAACCGATAAGTCCAAGAAAACCTGAACTTCCTTCACTGACTACATTATATTCCAAATCGGTGCTTGCACATCCAAGCTCCACACTTGCCTGCATAAGTGCCTCATCTAAAGTTTTACCTTTAAATTCAACAAACTCCATCTTTATTTTCCTCCCTTATCATTACTTTTATTCTGATATTGAAGCATAACATTTGCTTTGGAACCTATGCTTCCAGACTTGTAATGAACGTTACTCTCTGTTTTCTTAACCTCATCATCAACTGTAGGATTATTATAAGTTTTCAGTCTTGACGATGCCATTCTGTTAATGCTTTCTGACTGACTGTTATCCGTACTTACATTTCCATTCTGTGCATCCATCATTCTTTCATAGAATGATTTTTTGCCAGGATGTCTTGCTTCTTTTTCTTGCCTGTTTTCTTGCTGCCTTCTCTTTACATTTTTCAAGAACCTTATCAACATCACACTTCTTATAGTAGTTGTTTATAATAAGCTGTGTAATAATCGATATAACCGAACCGATAATCCAGTAAAGACCAATCGCAATTGGAAGGTTGATACAAATAAACAATGACATAAGCGGCATACCGTATGTCATCATATTCATCATACTGTTTGTCTGAGCAGCAGCCGGGTCATTTGAATTATTCTTTGAAGCGCTCATGCTTATTTTTTTGATGAAATAAACTGCAAAACAGCAGATAAAATAGGAACAATCAATGCAACTGTTAATTTCATACCCGGTGCATCTTGCAATATTCAGCCCGAACAGGAATGTATTCATATGATTAAAATTATCAACATATTTTACAACCTGGTCCGTTGTTCCCTGGTCTGCAAATTTGAAAACGTCCAATATCTGATTCCAGTCGCTTGCTGATATCTTATCTAAAAACATCGATTACCTTATCGTTTGCAACTGTTCCATCTGAAACAGAATTCATCATCGTACCGGCAGCAGTAACAGCAGTTGAAACCTTTCCTTCGCTGTCTGTTGCAATTGCATTGATTACGTCGATATAACTTGCCTTGTTTTCAAGACCAAGCGCCTGAAGCTTCGACGTATCAAATGTTGCGCTTTTCATGCTTTCTACAATATAAATATATTTATCCTTCATATCGCCTACATATGCAGGTATATTCTGAATAACTCTGTACAAACCATAAAATACAGGAAGCTGAATCAGAGATGGCAGACATCCGGAAGTAAGACTTACGCCATATTTTTTCTGAATCTTTTGCGTTTCCTGCTGCTTCTTCATCAGGGATTCCTGGTCTGTTTTGTTATTATATTTCTTTGTTGCCTTATTAATTTCAGGCTGAATAAAATTCATAACCTTAGATGATTTCTGCTGTTTAAAATTCAAAGGAAATAAACATGCCCTTATAAAAAATGTAAATAAAATAACGCAGACACTAAGATTTACATATTCTATCCCGATGCTGTTACTGATAATTTCAATCAGCTTATACATAAGCTCGAATATTTTACCAAATAACCAGCAAATTGGTCCCAAAATTAAACCATCTTCTACTGTTAGAAACATCTTGTCCTCCTTTATGGAACGGGGTCGTATCCTCCTTTAGAAAAAGGATTACATCTGAGTATTCTCCATACAGCCAGGAGGCCGCCTTTTATCACGCCATACTTTTCCAAAGCTTCAATCGCATATTGTGAACAGGTTGGAAAATACTTGCAGGTAGGATGTCCTTTTAAAACGGACAAATACCTCTGATAAAATCTGATTAAAACGAATTAACATTTTTTTCATTTTTAATTTTCACCATCTCTGACAATTGTCAGTTTCTTCAGCTTAAATAAATGCATCATGGCACTTTCGATTTCATGATATCCTTTATCCTTTGCTGCAACTCTGGCAACGAACACAATGTCATAACCGCTGCATATACAGTTCTTGTTTAATCGGTAAGCTTCTCTAATCAATCTGGTTACCCTGTGTCTTACCACACTATTCCCAACTTTTTTTACTAACAGAGATTCCAAGTCTATTGTATTCCAAGCTGTTGGCTCTCAGATACAGAACTAAATATTTATTGGCTACCGAATTCTTTTGTGTTATAAACACTGCCAAACTCTCTGCTGTTTTTTAACGTAATAATATTACTCATAACATAACCACCAAATCATTGATTGAAAATAGAAAAACTAAAAAAAAGGTCACAACCCTGTGACCTATGCTGATAATTTTTTCTGCCTTTAGCTCGTCTAGCGGCCAGTACTTTTCTGCCATTTGGGGCAGTTCTCATTCTTTTTCTGAAACCATGAACTTTTGACCTCTGTCTTTTTTTTTCGGCTGAAATGTCATCTTCATATCTATACACCTCCTTCAAATATTCTGACTCTCTCTATCCACATTTTCTATGAAAGAGCATTTTTACAACCTTTCAACAGAAACATGCAGATACCTGTAAAGTCCTTGCATATTATAAATAAATAACACTTTACAGTCAAGTTTTTTTTCAATTTTTCCTTTAAAATCAAGGGTTTTCAGGTGCTTTTATCCACAAATTTCAATTCATTTAAAAAATGTGATTTTTAATTTTTAAAAACTTGTTGTTCTGAAAAATCCAAAGCACAAAATATAGTGTTTTTCTGTTTTTTTCTCACATTTATCCATTGATTTCAAATTTTCCATAATTAATTTACATAATGTTATCCACAAAATGTTTATAACTTGTGGATAACATCTTGATTTCTTGTTTTGATACTCCTAAAAAACCATATTTTATCCTTATTTTTTGATGTTCACAATTTGTTAAGTAACATTTCTATTACTTAACATAACAACATTTTTATGCGTTTTTATTTCAAAATGAGTTTCTTCTTATTTAAAAGGAAATTTTTCTCATATCCCCCTTTCAACCGTAATATAGCTTGAAAAAAAGGTCATTTTGTTATAATATATAAATGTGTATTTCTATGCCTTTACTCCATAGATACGACTAATCGATTGAAAGGAATTTCATAATAATGAAAGAATTGATTTTATCAAAATGGGACGAGATACTCTCCCTTCTTGAAACGGAACATGGATTATCCCATATCGTAATTAATACATGGATAAAGCCTCTCAAATTATATGCAGTTGAGGGTAAAAACTGTATTTTACGATTGATGAACAGATGGGTGCAAGGGGCATAGAATTTATCAACAAGAAAATGTACGATATGTTTCTGATTACTTTATCCGGAAGTTTTTCAGGACGATTCCATTGAAGTCGTTATTGATTTGGGAAAGCAATCTCAAAAATGACTCAAAGGAACCGGTTACTTCCGAAGAATACAATGAAGCAATCAGCAAAAAAAAAGCAATCTCTATTCCAAGTATACATTTGATACTTTTGTTGTAGGTGAAAGTAATAAACTTGCGCATGCAACATGTCTTGCAGTTGCAGATTCGCCTGGACTGGACAAATTTAATCCATTATTTTTATATGGCGGAGCCGGACTTGGTAAAACGCATCTGATGCAGTCCATTGCTCATTATATTTTACAACATAATAAGAATATGAAGGTTCTTTATGTTCCTTCCAATAAATTTACGAATGAAATCGTAGAAGCCATCAAGAAAAACAAAAACAGATGAGTTTCGGGAGAAATACAGAACGGTAGATGTTCTCCTTATCGACGACATCCAGTATCTGATTGGTAAAGAAAGTACGCAGCAGGAATTTTTCGATACCTTTAATGCACTGCATGATGAAGGAAAACAGATTATTCTTTCATCCGATAAACCAACCAAAAGAAATTAAGACGCTGGAAGAACGATTCCGTTCCAGATTTGAATGGGGCGTACCGATTGATATTCATGCTCCTGACTACGAAACAAGAATGGCAATTCTTAAAAATAAAGTAGAAATGAATGGCTACAAAAAATATAAGTGATAACATTCTTGAATATATTGCAAATAACGTTACTTATAATGTAAGAGAACTGGAAGGCGCTTTAAATAAAATCAGTGTTTACGCAGAACTCGGAAATGTCGTGATAACAGAAGAACTGGCAAAGAATATCTTAAAAGATATGATTTCCAAAGAAACAAATGTTACGATTACGCCGGATTTGATTATCAACACCGTTTCCGAACATTTGAATATCAGTGTGGATGATATCAAATCTTCGAAGCGAAGCCAGGAAGTTGCAAATGCCAGACAGATTTCCATGTATCTTTGCCGGAAATTTACAACAAAAGGATTAAAGACCATCGGCGATGTTTTTGGCGGAAAAGACCACTCGACCGTTTTAAGTAATATAAAGAGGGTTGAAGATAAAATCAAAAAAAACGACCCGGAATATGCAGAAACGATAGATGTCATTACAAAAAATTAGGACCTCATAGTTAATATCAATTCGAACATACATATCAATGTGCTTTGAATGATGTTATCTGTCTGTGGATGAAGTTAAGAATGAATGTTAGAAATGTTAGTATCTGACAATTTAGAAAATTCAGACTCTTTTTAAATTGTTTATAACTGCCTTTTGATTCACAGAAAACAGAAAGGAAAGTAACATAGACACATAATTCATTTTTATAAGAACTTCGAATGTTTTCTGAGATTTCAACAAATCCACCGATACTACTACTATTATTACTAATTTATTCTTAAATATATATGTATAGCAAACCGAGAAAGGAGTTTATAAACAAAATGAAGATTTCGTGTATGAAAACAAATCTGATGCAGGGTATTAATAATGTATCAAAAGCGGTATCTACAAAAACAACACATCCCGATTCTTTCCTGTATTTTTATAGAAGCAGAAAATGGAACCATTAAACTGACTGCAAACGACATGGAGATAGGAATAGAATCATATGTAGAAGGTACTGTGATTGAAGAAGGAAAAGTTGCACTGGAAGCAAAACTTTTATCCGACATTGTAAGAAAACTTCCGGACAGTGAAATTCATATGGATACAAATGAAGAATATAAGACGACAATTAAATGTGAAAAATCATTATTTACAATTGCCGGAAAATCAGGCGAGGATTTTTCCAGTCTGCCTGTTGTTGAGAAATCAAAATATATAACAATTTCTCAGTTTACACTCCGGGAAATTATTAATCAGACGATATTTTCTATTTCCGACAGCGAATATAATAACGTCATGACCGGTGAATTATTTGAGGTATCGAATAACAGACTTCGTATCGTTGCGATTGACGGACACAGAATTGCGATTCGTAATGTAGAGTTAAAAGATAAAAGCGAAGATGTAAAAGTCATTGTTTCCGGGCAAGGCGCTTAGTTATATCAGCAAGATTGTAAGCGGCGGAATTGATGATGATGTAAATATTTATTTTGCAGAAAACAATATTTTATTTGAATTTGATAAAACAAAGGTCGTTTCCAGATTGATTGAAGGAGAATATTTCAGAATCGACAGTATGCTGAATGTGGATTATCAGATTAAATTTACAATCAATAAGCGGGAGTTCCTTGATTGTCTGGACCGTTCTTCCCTGTTGATTAAAGAATCAGATAAAAAGCCAATTAAGCTTACAATTGAGGATAGTGTTCTTTATCTGAAGATTGATTCTTTGATTGGTTCGATGAACGAAGAAATTGAAATACAAAAAGAAGGAAATAACATCATAATCGGATTCAATCCAAAATTTTTGATGGACGCCATCCGGGTAATTGATGATGATAATATAACAATTTATATGAATAATACAAAATCTCCTTGTGTGATTAAGGATGATGAAGAAAGTTATATTTATCTGATACCTGCCAATGGGTATTGGAAACAGATAATACTGAATTGGAGAGAAAAGAATATGGAAATCATAAAGCTGAGAGATGAATTTATAAAACTTGGGCAGGCATTAAAGGCAGCCGGTTTTGTAGAGTCAGGTGTAGATGCAAAAGAAGTGATATCCCAGGGACTTGTTCTTGTGAATGGTGAAATTGAAACCAGGAGAGGAAAGAAACTTTTATGATGGGGATGAAGTTGAATATGATGGAGATAAAATCAGTATTCAGAAGTAATTCAAAAAAGAGTGGCTGGTAAATAGTATGTATGTGGAATCGCTGAGTCTTAACAAATATAGAAATTACGATGCTTTATCTATGACGTTTGATAAGAATATCAATATCCTGTATGGAGATAATGCACAGGGAAAAACAAACATACTGGAATCCATTTATATGGCGTCTACGACGAAATCCCATAAGGGAAGTAAGGATAGAGAAATTATAAAATTAGGGGAAGAAGAATCTCATATACGCCTTTGCATCAAAAAAAAAAGTGATATAAGTCATCGGATTGACATGCATCTTCGTAAAAATAAGAATAAGGGAGTTGCTATTGATGGCGTAACAATCAGACGTACAACTGAACTTTTGGTTTATTAAATGTGATATTTTTTTCTCCCGAAGATTTATCTATCATAAAAAACGGGCCTGCAGAAAGAAGAAGATTTCTGGATTTGGAGTTGTGTCAGTTAAGCAGATTATATTATCAGAATCTGTCATCCTATTATAAAATTCTGAATCAGAGGAACAATCTTTTAAAACAGATTGTTTATAACAAGAGTCTTCTGGATACAATTGATGTATGGGATATGCAGCTTGTGGATTATGGAAAAAAAGTCATAAAAAGAAAGACAGAATTTTATAACGATGCTGAATGAACTGATTCAGGAAATTCATTCAAATTTAACGTCCGGAAAAGAACAGTTGGAAATTGTATATGACAAAGATATCGGGATGGATGAATTTGAAAACAGGCATTAAAAAAATAAAATTTCCGTCGATTTGAATTATACAAGTACGCAGACAGGTCCGCACAGAGATGATATGATTCTTCTGATTAACGGAATGGATGCAAGAAAATATGGCTCACAGGGCCAACAGAGAACAGTTGCGCTTTCGTTAAAAAAAATAGCAGAAATCAGGCTTGTAAAAAATATTATAAATGACAATCCGATTCTTCTATTGGACGATGTGATGTCAGAATTGGACAGTAAAAAGACGAAGCGCATTACTGGAAGAAATTAAAAACATACAAACCATTATTACCTGTACCGGGTATGATGATTTTATAAAAGAGCAACTAAAAAGTAATAACGTATATTGCGTTACAAATGGTAAAGTCACTAAAATCTAACCAAAAAAAATAGTTTTTAAGGGTATTATTCATTTTTAATTGATGAAACTTGGAAAAAAAGTTTTGTTGATGTGGTAATAGGAGGAAAAAAAATGTCAAATAATTATGATGCTGAACAGATACAGGTTCTGGAAGGACTTGAAGCTGTCAGAAAAAGACCGGGAATGTACATAGGAAGTACGTCTGCCAGAGGATTACATCATCTTGTTTATGAAATTGTAGATAACTCTGTAGATGAAGCGTTAGCTGGTTATTGTAATCACATAGAAGTTTTTATAAACCCTGATAATTCTATCACAGTTATTGATAATGGTCGTGGAATTCCGGTCGGAATTCAGGAAAAGACCGGAAAGTCTGCTCTGGAAGTCGTATTTACGGTTCTTCATGCCGGTGGAAAATTTGGCGGCGGAGGATATAAGGTATCCGGCGGACTTCATGGTGTTGGCGCTTCCGTTGTTAATGCGCTTTCGGAATGGTTAGAGGTTGAAATTACAAGAGATGGACATATTTATAAGCAGACCTATAAAAAAGGAATTGTAGAAACTCCAATTGAAATTATAGGTGATGTTTCGGATGAAAAATCAGGAACAAAAAGTAACATTTTTGCCGGATAAAACAATTTTTGATGAGTGGATTTATGATTACGATACCCTGCGGACAAGACTTCGTGAAACAGCATTTCTTACAAAGGGATTAAGAATTACATTGTCCGATTTAAGAGTTGAACCTCCAAAAGAGCGTTTTTTCCATTATGAAGGCGGTATCAAGGAATTTGTAACGTACTTAAACAGACACAGAGAAGCGCTCTATGACAAAGTTATTTATTGTGAAGGCATTAAAGATGGCATTTATGTAGAAGTCGCAATGCAGCATAACGATTCCTACAATGAAATGACTCACAGTTATGTAAATAATATCAATACGCCGGAAGGCGGAACACATTTAACAGGTTTTAAGGCAGCAATCACAAAGATTTTTAATGATTATGCAAGAAAGAACAATCTGTTAAAAGAGAAAGAGGACAATCTTTCGGGCGAGGATTTGAGAGAAGGACTTTCTGCCATTGTTTCTGTAAAAATTGCGGAGCCGCAGTTCGAAGGACAGACAAAGCAGAAATTGGGAAATTCGGAAGTAAGACCAGTTGTAGAAAGTATCGTAAGCGAGCAGTTGACATATTTTCTTGAGCAGAATCCGAATATTGCAAAAATAATTGTAAATAAAGCGGCGCTTGCACAGCGGGCAAGAATTGCAGCGAGAAGGGCGAGAGATGTTGCAAGAAAGGCAAATCTTGCAGACAATATGGCGCTTCCTGGAAAACTTGCAGACTGTTCGGATAAGGACCCGAAGAATTGTGAGATTTATATTGTTGAGGGAGATTCTGCCGGCGGTTCTGCGAAAAAAGCAAGGTCGCGTGCAACGCAGGCGATTCTGCCATTGCGTGGTAAAATATTAAATGTAGAAAAAGCAAGAATTGACCGGATACTGGAAAATGCGGAAATCAAGGCAATGATAACAGCATTTGGCACAGGTATTCATGAAAATTTTGATATTAACAAGCTTCGTTATAATAAAATTATTATTATGACAGATGCGGATGTGGACGGTGCGCATATTGCCAACGCTGCTTCTGACATTTTTCTATCGGTTTATGCCGGACCTGATAAGAAAAGGACATGTATTTCTTGCGCAGCCGCCGCTTTATAAGCTGGAGAAAAACAAAAAATCTGGTATGCCTACAGCGATGATGAATTAAACAGCATTTTAAATGAAGTAGGTCGTGACCAGAGCAACAAAAATACAGCGGTATAAAGGTCTGGGTGAAATGGATGCGGAACAGTTGTGGGGAAACAACCATGGACCCGGAAAAGAGAATATTGCTGAAGGTTGCAATTGATGATGATGATGAATCAGAAATAGATATGACCTTTAATGTACTGATGGGTGATAAAGTAGAACCTCGGAGACAGTTCATAGAAACAAATGCCAAATTCGTTAAGAATCTTGACATTTAAATGAAAGGAGAAAAACATGGATGACGATAAGATTTTTGATAAAATAAGTGAAGTCGGATTAAAAAAGACCATGGAACGGTCTTACATCGATTATGCGATGAGCGTTATTGCGGCTCGTGCGCTTCCGGATGTAAGAGATGGTTTAAAACCTGTTCAGAGAAGAATTCTTCATTCAATGATTGAACTGAATAATGGTCCGGATAAGCCGCATCGTAAATGCGCCCGTATCGTCGGTGATACGATGGGTAAATATCATCCGCATGGAGATAGTTCCATCTATGATGCCCTTGTAAAGCTGGCGCAGGAATGGAATACAAGATATCCGCTTGTAGACGGACATGGTAATTTTGGTTCTGAAGATGGCGATGGCGCAGCGGCTATGCGATATACAGAAGCGAGATTATCAAAAATAAGTATGGAAATGCTGGCAGATATCAACAAAGATACGGTTGATTTTGTTCCAAACTTTGATGAAACAGAAAAAAAAGAACCAACGGTACTTCCATCACGTTTTCCAAATCTATTAGTTAATGGTACAACCGGTATTGCAGTAGGTATGGCTACGAATATTCCACCACATAATTTGAAGGAAGTAATCAATGCAACGGTAAAAAATCATTGATAACCGGATAGAAGAAGACAGAGAAACAGCCATAGAAGAAATTATGGAAATTATAAAAGGGCCTGATTTTCCTATGGGTGCGCAGATTCTTGGACGCCGCGGAATTGAAGAAGCATACAGAACCGGGCGCGGTAAGATAAAAGTTCGTGCAATAACAGATATTGAAACAATGAGCAATGGCAAACAGAGAATCGTAGTAACAGAGCTGCCTTATATGGTAAATAAAGCATTATTGATTCAAAAAATTGTCGAACTTGTAAAAAATAAAAAGTTGAAGGTATTACAGACGTCAGAGATGAATCTTCCAGAGAAGGCATTCGTGTTGTCATTGAATTAAAGAAAGATACAAACGCAAACGTATTATTGAATAAGTTGTACAAACATACACAGCTTCAGGACACATTTGGCGTGAATATGCTTGCACTTGTCGATGGCGTACCAAAAATTTTAAATATCAGTCAGATGCTTGGATATTATCTGAAAGCATCAGGAAGATGTTGTAACGAGAAGAACAAAATATGATTTAAACAAAGCCGAAGAACGGGCGCATATTTTACTTGGATTGCTGATTGCGCTTGATAATATTGATGAAGTTATCAAGATTATCAGGGGTTCCAAGAGTGTACAGGACGCCAAAAGTTCATTAATCGAACGATTTGGACTGACAGAAGCACAGGCACAGGCGATTGTCGATATGCGTCTTCGTGCGCTTACCGGTCTGGAACGCGAGAAACTTGAAGCAGAATATAAAGAATTGATGGATAAAATCAGTTATCTGAAATCCATTCTTGCAGATGAGAAGAAACTGCTTGGCGTTATTAAAGAAGAACTTCTTGTAATTGCACAGAAATATGGAGATGAGAGAAGAACGGTATTCAGCCGGGATGTGGACGATATCACAGATGAAGAACTGATTGAAAAAAGAAAATATCGTTATTGCTATGACGAAGTTTGGCTATATCAAGCGTATGCCGGAAGAACTTTTCAAGGCACAGAACAGAGGCGGAAAAGGAATCCGGGGTATGCAGACGATTGACGAAGACTACATAGAAAGTCTGATTGTGACAACAACGCATAATTATCTTATGTTTTTCACAAACACAGGACGCGTGTATCGTTTAAAAGGATATGATATTCCGGAAGCGGGCAGAACAGCCAGAGGCGTAGCAATTGTTAATTTACTCCAGCTTCAGCCGGAAGAAAAAGTAACAGCGGTCATTCCATTAAAGAGCTATGAAGATGGAAAATATCTGTTTATGGCTACAAAGAATGGAATGGTGAAAAAGACAGATATTTCCGAATATTATAATGTCAGAAAAACCGGTCTTACAGCGATTGTTCTGCGTGAAGATGACGAGCTGATAGAAGTAAAAGCAACAAATGGAGATGATGATGTTTTCCTGACTACCAAAAAAAAGGTATGTCAATTCGCTTTAAAGAAACGGATGTCAGAAAGACGGGAAGAACGTCCATGGGTGTAAAAAGGTATTCATCTTGGAAAAGAGGATGTTGTTATTTCGATGCAGATGAGCGCGCAGGGCGAAAAGATTCTGTTAGTGACAGAGCATGGCATGGGAAAACGCACGCTGACCTCAGAATTTAATGCGCAAAACCGCGGCGGAAAAGGTGTGAAATGTTACAAGATAACAGAAAAAACAGGCGAGTTGGTAGGCGCAAAGATTGTTACAGATGAAAACGATATTATGATTATCACAACAGAAGGAATTATTATCCGGACAAGCTGTGATGGAATATCGACGCTTGGCAGAGTAACGTCCGGCGTAAAGGTTATCAATCTGAACTACAATAACAATGTCAAAGTTGCATCTATGACAGAAGTGCAAAAAAGAAGAATTTGACGATAGCTCTATAGAAGCAACCGAAGGGGAGTTACAAGAAGATTTATCAGAAGAAGATTTATCAGAATCAGAAGATGATATATCGGAAGATGACTTATCAGAATAAGATTTATCAAAAAATTCGGATATAGAATCATAAGAAGATTTATCCAAAGATATAGAAGTCAAACATACCGGCTGGAAAAATGACAATACCAGCCGGTATGAAAAACGAGAAGGAGCAGGGATTATTTTATTCAGATACTTACTTGGGAGGTGGAGTATGACAGAAAAAACTCTATTATGGGATTTATAACATGTTATATCCTGTTATATTGAAGGCGTCGACAACGGAAGCAACCACAGAAGCAGAAACGATTATAACAAAAATGATAGATTGAGTAAACTTTTAGAGTCATCAAACAATACAGAAGGAATTACCAGTTATATCATGGATATCCTTTATATTCTGGTTGTTTTGGTTATAGCGTTAGCGTTTCTGACAATATTGATGTATATTTACAGGTATATAAAAGAAAAAAAGACCCGCATTATAAAAAAAAAAATGATGATGATTTTCTGGATAATTAAAAAAAAAGAGGAAAAGAATATGCGTACAATTAATACAGATGAAATTAATTCAGGCTGTCAGTGAAATGTGCATAGAAGCAAATCTGAAACTGTCGGAAGATATGGAACAGGCAGTAAGGAACGCGGCAGAGGAAGAAGACAGTGTACTTGGAAAACAGATATTAGGTCAGTTGTGTGAAAATCTTGATATTGCAGCAGCAGATAAGATTCAATTTGTCAGGATACCGGAATGGCTGTTTTCTTTGTCAATATCGGACAGGACGTACATATCGAAGGAATGAATCTGACGGATGCCATCAATCAGGGCGTCAGAGAGGGATATGAAAAAGGATATCTCCGGAAATCAGTTGTAAAAGACCCGTTGATTCGGGAAAATACAAAAGACAATACGCCGGCGATTATTCATTATGATATTGTACCGGGTGAAAATATTGAAATTACCATAGCGCCAAAAGGATTTGGAAGCGAAAATATGAGCCGGGTGTTTATGTTAAAACCGGCGGATGGAGAAGAAGGCGTAAAAGCAGCAGTTCTTCAGGCAGTAAAAAGACGCAGGACCAAATGCATGTCCTCCGATGTTTGTAGGCGTTGGACTTGGCGGTGATTTTGAGATGGCGGCAAAGCTTGCCAAAAAGCGCTGACGAGAAAAGCCGGAACACATTCTCCATACGAACATATAGCAAGAATCGAACGTGAAATTTTGGATGCAGTCAATCATACAGGAATTGGTCCGGGTGGTCTTGGCGGAAAAACGACAGCGCTCGCAGTCAATATAGAAACGTATGCAACGCATATTGCCGGAATGCCATTGGCAGTCAATATGTGCTGTCATGTAAACAGACATGTAACCAGGATATTGTAACAGACACCGAGAATCAGAAAAGAGAGAAGCAAAAAATGGAAAAGCATATTACAGCACCTTTTGATAAAAGTCAGGTCGAACAACTTCATGCAGGCGATTATGTATATATTTCCGGAATTATTTACAGTGCAAGAGATGCTGCACATAAACGGATGTATGATACGCTTATAAACGAAAATCTGGATGCATCAAAGCTCCCATTAAAACTGGAAGGCAATATCATCTATTATCTGGGACCAACACCTGCAAGAGAAGGACAGGTCATCGGTTCCGCCGGACCAACCACAAGCAGTCGTATGGACAAATATACGCCGCTTTTGTTGGAAAAAGGTCTGAATGGAATGATTGGAAAAGGAAAAAAGAAGCAAAGAAGTCATCGAAGCCATTGTAAAAAACAAGGCGGTTTATTTTGCTGCCGTAGGCGGTGCAGGCGCGCTTCTTTCAAAATGTATAAAAGAATCGGAAGTTATCGCATATGACGACCTCGGAACAGAAGCCATTCGCAAAATGACAGTCGAAAATCTTCCGGTTATTGTTGTAATTGACAGTCAGGGAAATAATCTTTATGAAACAGCAGTATCAGATTATCTTACAGGTAATTGCAAAACTGTGAATCTTAAATAATGGTTGTGCAGAATGTATGATGCCATAAGCAGGTGATATGAGGTCGCCGATACTTAGATACCCGTCTTTTGGTATCTTATGTACCGCTGCGACCGAATCAAGTGCAAACGTCCTGCGTTGGCATACTTACATTTGCACAACCAATACAAAGCTTTCGGCATTTCGCAATTACCTGTTAATTTCATATAAAAAAGGAGAAGGATGATTTGAGTAAAAAAGAAAACAAAGAAAGTGTATCATATGGAACAGGGAAAGAGAAGATGGGGAAAAGCAAATTTAATTATGCTGGCGATTGTCATTGTTTTGGAATGCATTTTCTATTATATTGTGACGCCGGCAATTAATTTCAGAGTTCAGGATTCTGGATATGGGTAATTCTGACAATTGGATTGCTTGCAATAACATCATTGAATCTTGCTGCCGAAAAAAGAGCAGAAAATATTGTAATAAAATCGAGTGTTACAAAAACGCTGTTTTGGATAATCGGCATAGGCATTGTAGTATTTATCATTGGTGGAATTGGTTCCTCGAAAATGTTTTCCGCATCGAAATATGCCGGACTGGATACAGATAGAGGACGGTGATTTTGCAGCGGATATAAAGGAGAGCAAAGAAATAAATGATATTGCGCTTATGGATACTGATACCGCGCAGATAATTGGCGAACGTGCCATTGGTTCCCTGTCCGATGTTGTCAGCCAGTATGAGGTAAGCGAAGATTACAGTACCATTGATTACAATGGAAGTCCTATGAAAGTCGCGCCGCTGGAATACGCAGGATTTATCAAGTTTATGAATAATAAGAAAAATGGTATGCCCGGATATGTGCTGGTTGACCCTGTAAAAAAATGAAGCGAAATATGTAAAAACAGAAAAACCGATTAAATATTCCATGTCGGCATATTTTAATTACAATCTTTACAGACATGTGCAGATGAAATATCCAACTTCCATATTTGAGGGGTTCTATTTCGAACTCGACAACGACGGAAATCCATATTATATTTGTCCGGTTCTGAAATCCAATGCAGGATTATTTGGCGCAAAGGATGTAAAGGGCGCTGTCATCTGCGACCCATGTACAGGAAGTACGGTTTATCATGAAGTCGGGGATATTCCAAACTGGGTAGACCGGGTATATGACGGGGACCTTGCATGTCGGAAATATGACTGGTATGGAGAATTGTCAGGTGGATTTTTAAACAGTGTCTTTGGAAATAAAGGATGTAAAAAGACCACCGATGATTATGGCTATAAAGTAATGGACGGTGACGTTTGGGTTTACACCGGTGTAACGTCTGTCAATGGAGATGAATCAAATATTGGATTTGTCATGATAAATCTTCGAACCGGAGAAAGCAAATATTATTCGATAGCAGGAGCAGAAGAATATTCCGCTATGGCGTCTGCGGAAGGACAGGTGCAGCATTTGGGATATAAAGCATCGTTTCCATCTCTGATTAATATTGGCGGAATTCCGACATATATGATGGTTTTAAAGGATAATGGCGGCCTTGTTAAAATGTATGCGCTGGTGGATGTTGAGAAATACAACATTGTTTGCAACCGGAAATACACAGAAAGAAGCCCTTTCCGCCTACAATAAGCTGCTTGCGGAAAATGGATTAAAGACCGGACAGAGTTTATCGGAGGATATACCAAACAAACAGATTGTTGTAAAAGATATAAAATACATTAATATAGAAGAAAGTACGTTTGTATATATTACGGATGAAGCAGGAACTGTGTATAAGCAGGATTTTGCAGAAAATGAAAATCTGATATTCATACAGCCGGGGGATTCCATTACCGTATATTATCAGGAAGGAGAAAATGAAATTAACGAGATGATTTCTTATGAAAAAGCAGACCAGATAGCTTTTTAAAGAAAAAATTTTAAGAACATCAGATTAAACAAAAATTAAAATAGGTAATTGTAATATACGCACATAGTACAAAAGGCGGTAAAGCGTATTGAACTGTAAAAGTAAAAAAAATATGCACAAAATTATTTGTATATTTTGACTATAAAATACAATTTGACAAAAAAATGAAATTAGTATAAATTCTAATTAGAAGCTGGTTTGTTGTGCTATAAAACCAGAAGGAGTTATAGGTTAAGAAATAAAAAAAGGAGAGATTTTATGAGAGAAAAGAAAGTATTAAGTAAGTCCTTATTGTTATTAGCAATCACATCAATTATGCTGTTTGCTATGAGCATTACTTCCTTTGCAGCATCAACTGTGACAAATGTAACACAGACAGATAGCAGTGAGAGTTCTGTAACAATTACATATTCCGGTGACGTGCAGGCATATGGATATTATGTTTATTATTCGAAAGATAATAAGTCATGGGTAAGAAAGGATAAGGCAACGGACAAATATCCGGATGTATATACGTCAAGTGGTAATGAAGCAAGAATTAGCGGATTAGATGCAGGAACTGCTTATTATGTTATGTTAGTACCTGTATACAGAGATGCAAATTATAATTACACCGCGCAGACAGATAAGCGTTCAGGAACAATTACAGTTGTTACAACGCCAAAGCAGGTAACAGCTGTTTCACAGACAAAGGCAACAGCAAGTACCGTAACACTTAAATGGGCAGCTTCCGCAGGTGCAAACAGGTACTATGTATACAGAGGATATTCATCCCCAACATTAGTTGCAAATGTAACAGGAACAACAGCTACGATTAAGGCAGCTGCAGGCTCCCGGAGGAATCTTATTATGTATTCCCGGTAAAAGTTTCAGCTTTAAACTACAGAGCAATCAGTGATTATGGAAAAGGAGTAAGTGCAAAAGCTGCTCCTGGAAAAGTTTCAAAACTTGCATCTGCAAAATATGGTAATCTGAACTGGAAGTCATCCGGTACTACAGTTACTGTATACTGGGACAGAAATGCCAATGCTGATTATATTCCGGATGGATATAAAGTAGAGATTTATTCCGTAGACGGAAAAAGAAAAAACTGAAAACCTATAACATTACAAAGAAGTATACATCTTACAAAAATTCAATATTAAATCCATAAAGAACAAAGGATTTAAGCGATTCGGGTTTGCGGATATGTAACTGTAAACGGTAAGAAGTGCTATGGCTCATGGTCAAGCAAGGTAACAGTTATCCCACAGGGAAATGTTAAGCTTACACAGAAGAGCAAAACTTCAATGAAGGTATCCTGGAGTAAGGTAGCAAATGCAACAAGCTATACCATTTATGCATGCAAGGATGAAAATGTTTCAAAAGAAAATCAGAAATGGTATAAGGTTAAAACAGTAAGCAAGAAAACAACATCTTATACTGTTAAGAACTTAAAAAATGGTAAATATGCAGGCTTCTATGTAATACCTACAGTAAAGATAGGCGGTAAGAAGTATAAAGCAGATGCTGTTTGGTACTCCTACATGTATATGAGCAAATATTACTAAACCAACAGCAGGACTTTTGCAGCAGTGGTGATACAATCCCTGCAAAAAAGTCATTACAATAGCACAATAGAAATAGAATGATACAGGATTCTATTTTATACAGAGTTCAAAAGGAGCTGCCAATGGCAGCTCCTTTTTTAAAATCGGCGGGACATCCTCTCTGTCGGAAAGACGTAGCATAATGCATAAAAAGAAAATTAAAAATTGACAATTATATCCATCTGGGGTAATCTTTATAATATAGAAATGCATTTTATGAAGATAACAAGGAGCAACAAAATTGTGGCTTTGAGAAAGGGGTAAAGTCATAATAAAATGCATGGAAAAGAAGGAAAAGAAGGAAAAGAAGGGTATGAAAAAGGAGAGATTTCTATGAGTAAGAAGATATTCAGAAAATCAGTTTTATTACTTGCGATAACAAGTATCCTGTTATTTGCAATGAGTATTACTTCCCTTGCAGCAAATGGCATTACCGGATTGAAGCAGACGGGTACTTCAGAAACGGAAATAGCAGTTGAATTTAATGAAATGTCAGACGCATATGGATATTATGTGTATTATGCAGGAAGTGATGGAGTATGGAAGCGACCATACAATCGCACAGAGGGAACAATGGATACCAGAAGTGGTTCGGCGACGATTTCCGGACTGAAAGCTGCTACGACTTATAAAGTAAAGGTTGTTCCGGTTTACTATGAAAATGGAATGTTTTATCCGTCAAACAGCCAGTCAGCAACGATAAAAAGCGATTACAGCGCCAAAGGCGGTTACTTCTTTGAAGCAGACAAAGGCAACAGCAAAGACTGTAACGATATCCTGGAAGAAGTCAAAAGGTGCGTCGAAGTATTATGTTTGCAACAGCAGCGGAAAAATACTGGCAAAGACAAAGAAAACTTCAGTAACAATTAAGAATCTGAAAGCAGGTTCCAGAAAAGCATATTATGTATGCGCAGTTAAGGAGCTGAATAAGAAAGGCGCAGCTTCTGATTTGGAAGGAATTTATGCATATACAACGCCGGGGAAAAGTTTCAAAAGTCGGCTCCTGGGCAAATGGAAATCTTACATGGAAGCCAACCGTAAGCAATACGGTAACGCTTGGCTGGACCAGAAATAAAAGTGATAAATATATTATGCTTCCGGATATAAGGTTGAGATTTATTCTGTAGATGGAAAGAAAAAAACTCAAAGTTTATGATGTAAAGAGCGGATATACACTTTATAAGAAATTTAACATTGCTTCTGTTAAAAATAAAGGATTCCGATGCAGAGTTACAGGGTATATAAAATTAAACGGTAAAAAGTATTACGGTGCGAAATCAAGCTGGAAAGTTGTAATTCCGCAGCCGGGCTTTAAGATGACGAGGACTGGTTATCATACCGTTCGGATAAACTGGGATAAAATAGCAAATGCAACCGGTTATACCATTTATGCATGTAAAGACATGTATGCAGAAAAACCGTCATGGTATAAGGTAGCGCAAGTAGGCGCAGGCACAACGTCTTACGAAATAACAAATCTGACAAGAGGAAAATATGTTGGATTTTATGTAATACCGACCGTTAAAGTTGGCGGAAAAGAGCTATAAAGCGGAAGCTGCATGGTCTATATACGGTTATTTAAATTAATTTATTTAAGCAAAATACATAAGAGAAATCTGATTTGTGTTGTAGTATGAACAATCGGGTGGATTGTTAAATTAGCAGGCGTAGGCAACCCTCTTTTCTTTTCATTTTGTTGTAGTGACGGAATGATAATGAAATGCGGAGTCTATGCCTGCTTTTTTTATTAAAAAATAAATTCGAAATCTTACCTCCAGGTGAAGGTTTGAACCAATAGTTTTTAACAGATTAGCCAAGCTTAAAAAAAAAGATATTGACTATGTACCAAAAATTTGATATTTTTGTAATATAATCTTAACAAAAAGGAAATGAATTGTATGAAAGTCAATAAAATATCAATTGTAAAAGCTTTGATTTTGGTATGGATAGTCGGATGTTTTCTTTGCAGTCCTTCTATAAAAGCATTGGCAAATAATGGAGTGACAGGAGTAAAAAGCAGACGGATGCAGGCGAGAATGCTGTTACTGTAGGCTGGAATAGTGTGAGCGGAGCATATGGGTATAATGTCTTATATATCCGTTAATGGTACGACGTGGCAGAGAACGACAAAAGGCAGCGAGTGCGACGTCTATAATGCAACAAAGAAAAAAATCAGTAACCTTACGTCCGGCAGTACATATTATATTATTATAGAGGCAGTATATAAAGACAGCGAAGGAAATATGAAATCAGCCGGAAAGTCGGGCAAATATGCGGTGGTTACTGCACCTGCAAGTTCGAAAGCATTTGCATCCTCTATCAAACAGACAAAAGCGACTTCAAAATCCATTTCTTTAAAATGGAGTTCTGTAAGAGGTGCGAATCAGTATATCTTATATGTAAATGACAAAAAAGGCAGGAACGTTTAAAAAGACGAGCGCAACGGTAAAGGTAAAAAGAAGGTTCTGTTAATAATATCCGGATTACGCCGGTTCGAAAGTCCTCTACCGGATTTGAGGCAAAAGGCGGGCATGCGGAAGCGTATGATTATTATGCAGCGCCCGGAAAACCGGTGCAGGTGGCGTCGTTTAAAAAAAGAACAATTTCACATGGTATCCGACGGTCAACAATAAGGTTATGATTGGGTGGAATAAATCATCCAGTGACAAATATGAACCGACCGGATATCAGATACAGATTTATTCTTTGAAGAATAAAAAACTGAAAACCTATTATACGTCAAAAACAAAGAAAACCTTTGATATAGCGGCGGTCAAAAATAAAGGATTTAAAGTAAGAGTCAGAGGATATATTACATTAAAAGGCAAAAAAAAACGAAATATTATGGCGCATGGTCTGATTTTAAAGTTGTGATTCCGCAGGCAAAGGCAAAAATCCAGAGAACAGACCAGACAACGGTAACTGTAAAATGGAACAAAGTTGAGAATGCGAAGCGGTATTACATTTATGCATGCAATGATGTTACCGCGTCGAAACCGAAATGGAAAAAGGTTGCTGTTGTCAGTGCAAAAACAAGGTCTTATTCGTATGACAACTGCATTATTGGAAAATCAACCGGCATTTATGTGATTCCGGAAGTAAAGGTTGGTAAGAAATCATACAAAGCGTCGTATACCTGGTATCAGTATATGAATATTAAATAAAAAAAAGAAAAATTGGGAACAATGAACAAAGGATATATGGCAAGAGAACGGTCGGTAAAAAAACTTGACAAACCATATATCCTTTGTTATCATGTACTAGCGTCAAAATTTAATATCCCTGGTGGGAACATTTCATTTAGGCATTTTGCAGAAGTACTCAAGTGGCTGAAGAGGCGCCCCTGCTAAGGGTGTAGGCGTTCGCGCGGCGCGAGGGTTCAAATCCCTCCTTCTGCGTATTTTATTTAAATTTTGACACAGAATAATCCTCGATAGCTCAATGGTAGAGCACTCGGCTGTTAACCGAGGGGTTGTAGGTTCGAGCCCCTACTCGGGGGAGCTGGAAGCGAAAGCTTTTTAAAAGAATAAAAATGGCGCGATAGCCAAGTGGTAAGGCCCCGGTCTGCAACACCGTCATCGCCGGTTCAAAATCCGGCTCGCGCCTCTGAAAAAAGAGATTGGAGATTCCAGTCTCTTTTTTTTCAAGTTTACTTTTATATAGTGGTTTGTTATAATAATTCTGGGAGTTTGTTCTATTTCATGATGAAATAGTATGATTAAGAGCATGAAACAGTATTTGTTTCACAGGAGGGTCTATGACACAAAAAAGCAGGGAACAAAGAATCCATTATAAAATGGATGCGGATACACCGGTGAATCAGAATGAAATAAAAAATATATAATGTACCGTTTGCAGGAAATTATAATACTTGCAGAGAGACATTTATCAAAGGCGAAAGAGTGTTGGAGTATAGTGTAAAAGGAGATTTGACTCTGGAGCAGTTGATAGAAAAACCGGTCTTTCGGGATGAACTGGTAGAATATTTATACAGCATCAGCCGGCAGATGGTATCAATGGTACATAATGGACTGAAACTGGAGAGAATTGTTTTTGAACTGAAATACATGTATGTGAAACTGAGTGACTTTTAGCATTCAGTTAATTTATCTTCCGTTTGATAATCCGCTTCCGATGGTTCAGGCAGAAGCGTTTATCCGGGATTTATTGTCCCGGTTGAGTTATGCACACACTTCAGCGCTTGAATGTTCCAATCAGATTCTGGACTATCTGGACAGTCAGAAGGAATTTAATGCAATTCAGTTTAATCTCTTTGTAAAGGAACTGAGATTAAAAAAAGTCAGCTTCTTATGATGGAAGACGGTACGTCCTCTGACAATAAAAGGAAAAAGTAGCGGATTCTGCAAGAATGGAATCGGAAATTCTTCGGGCAGAGGAAGCCGCGAGAAACGCAGATATTGCAAGAATGCAGGCAGAACGGGAAGCAAAAAAGACTGACGGAATATGCAAAACAGCAGGCAGAAGTAGCACAGTCTGCAGAAGAAATGCGTATGTTAGCGGAAGCTGCAAGAATTCAGGCGGAGATAAATAAACAGTCAGCTGAGAGGGAGTATAAAAATCATACCCAGACAGCGGTGCTTTATGCGTGTCAGATGAAAGAACAATTTGATGATGCAGCGCGGCGGGAATATGATTTGGAAAGAGCGCGCGCAGAGGAAGCGGCACAAAGAGCAGAAGAAGAATTCCGAAAAGCTTCGACCGAGGCAGACCAGCTGGCAGAGGAAGTGCGCATGGCAAGAGAAGAAGAAATGCGCGCTGAGGAGGCAAGAATGCGTGCCGAATATGAAGCGCGGAAGAATTATGAAGAAGCGCAGAAACAGGCAAAAGAAGCAAGAAAACGAAATGAAGAAGTAAATCGGCTTTCGGAAAACCGACACAACATTCAATCGGATAATGGAGAAGAAGAAACGGTTGTTTTGACTGCTGCAGCAGGAAATAGAAGAAAGACGCCTGTTTTAATCAGAAAACGGACAGGAGAAACAATTTTATATTAATAAGCAGGCGTTCTGCATTGGAAAAGCTGACCAGGGCGTTGACTTTAAAATTACGGATAATAAGTCAATCAGCAGAAGGCATGCTTATATTACAAATATAAATGGAATTTATTATTTAAGGGATAATAATTCGACAAATCATACATATTTGAACGGGGAGATGCTTTACAGCAATGTAGAAATTGTTATACCGGATAATAGTCGTATACGACTGTCAAATGAAGAATTTATATTTAGAATGAATTGAGTAGGAGGAAACCTTTATGTTTTGTGATAATTGTGGTTGCGAAATCGCGCCTGGCGTAAAAATCTGTCCTGTATGCGGAAAAAAATCTGGAGGGGATGATGCAGGATGCAGGCATGATGGAAGATATATCAGTAAAGACAGAAGATACCCAAAAAAGAAGCGTCTGATATGGAACAAGTGCTTTCGGATGCATCCAAAAAGGACAATGCGGATGTCATTAATACAGATGATTTGGAAGAAGAAGGAACGACCGTATTAAAGGCGTTGGATTTGGATAAGGAAGCAGCAGCGGCAGAAACGCCGGATGAAGAAGGAACAACGGTATTAAATACGGATATGTTAAACGGGGCAAACGGAATGCCGCCATATCAAAACCGTTCAATGCCGGGACAGCCGGGACTAAACGGAATGCCACCGTATCAAAATAACCGCCCGATGCCGGGACAGCCGGGACCAAACGGAATGCCACCGTATCAGAATAACCGCCCGATGCCGGGACAACCGGGACCAAACGGAATGCCGCCGTATCAGAATCGTCCAATGCCGGGACAACCAAAGGCTCCAAAACAACCAAAAGCGCCAAAGGAGAAAAAGGGCAAGGGTGGAAAGATAGCATTAATTGTTATTCTTATTCTTGTCGTTTTGGCAGCAGGCGGCGCGGCTGCGGTATTTGTTCGAAATTCCTGAATTATAATAAGGCGGAAGAAGCATTAAAGGATGGAAAGATTGACGAGGCGCTTTCGCTTTATAATAAGGCGAAACCAATCAAGGATTCGAAAGACATGACAAATGGCGGCGCCTATTATGAATATGCAGAGAATCTGGAAGAAGCTGGAAATTATTTAGAGGCGGCAGAGAGAATTACAGAAAAGCTGCCGGCTTGAATTATGAAGATGCAGCAGAAGCAGAAAAAGAGTGCTATTTTAATCAGGCAGAGAAATTATATGCAGAAGAAAATTATACAGAAGCGGCTGAATATTATGAAAAGGCTGGAGATGTGAATGGAGCAGCTGATAAAGTAAAGGAATGTTCCTATATGAATGGCTCTAAGCTTTTTGGAAAGCGGACTGTATGATGAAGCTGCACAGGCATTTGCGACAGCAGGCAATTATCAGGATGCAGCAGATAAAGTGAAAGAATGCTATTATCAGAGCGCAAGCGAAAAAAGATGGATGCGGGCGACTATGTAAATGCGAAAGATTTGTTCCTGAAATCAGAATACTCCGATTATTCCGATAAGGCAAATGAATGTCTGTGCCTGTTAGCAAAACAATATATTGCACAGGAAAATTATTCAAAAGCAATTGAGATTTATGGACAGGTGGACGCTGCTTATAGGGACGTTTCGAAGATATTGACGATGCCCGTATCGAATGGGCAGAACGCCTGGAAGAAAATAATGACTATAAAAATGCAGTTGAAATGTACTTGCAGGTGACAACGAAAAATGTCAGCAAGAAAATCAACAAAGCAAAGGCGTCTTATATTGAGAATCATTTTGACAGCAATGACGAAACGACGATGGATTATCTGTGTGATTTAAGATATGCAGATTATGGTTCTGCAAAAAGACGATTATGAGAAGTTAGTTGGATGGTCGATAGAATCCTTCGTAAATGATGAATTGGAAAATTATAAGGATAAAAATAATTCTGCCAGTTCGAGTAAAAACAATATATGTTCATACCATGTATTTGAATGAAAATGAGTTTACGTTGAATTTGAAAGGCTACATTGTTTATTCCGATGGAACCAAGAGTAATGAAATTACGTTTGGGGAAATTAAGAACAGTTATACAACATGGCTGAGTATTGATTCTGCATCCCGCGATAAAAGGCGATGCAACGCTTTTCATTTATAACACAGATAAAAAATACGCTGATTGAGAAATATACATTTACGATTAAATAAATGACTGTCAGGACAGAATGCAGAAGGGAGTGCCGGAATTGGATACAGTCAGAAAAAGGACAACGGAAACGAACGTGCCGGAACGGACAGCAGGACAAACCGATTATGAATATACGCCCGGTGTAGAGATAAAAATAATTGTCGCAGTTATCTTTCTGATGTCGTTTGGACTGATTATGATTTTCAGTGCATCCAGTTATACATCTTCGATAAGCAGTGCGTCGAATTATGATTCTGCGTTTTATTTTAAGAAACAATTGAAGATTATTCTGCTCAGTATTGTTGTGGCGGCTATTGTAAATGCAGTTCCGTATAAAGCATTTAAAAAGCTGGGACCTGTGATGTATATTGTGTCGCTTGTGCTTATTTTCTTACTGAAAACGCCGCTTGGAATAAGGTCGGGCGGAGCAACTTTCCAGATGGTTAAATCTGGGCGTGATGCAGCTGCAGGTTGCGGATGCGGTAAAAGTATGCATGATTATATTTATGGGATATTATGTCAGCAAATACTGGAAACAGATGGAAAAAGTACGATACATTTTTACGCTCTGGGTTCTGGTTGGAATTCAGGCGGCATTGCTTCTTATAATATCGTCGAACCTGAGTAGTTGTCTGATTCTGTTATTAATGGTATTTGTCCTGACGTTTATTGTCAGCAAGAAGCCGAAGTTACATATTTTGATTGCTGCAGCCGGACTGATTTGCGTAGTGATTTTTATTATCTGGCTGAAGGCAAATATGCCATTGGAAAGTGAACTGGAAAAGTATCCGTATCAGATTCGAAGATTCTTTGGATGGCTCGACCCGGAACGATATGCCGGTTCGGTCGGATATCAGCCATTGCAGTCGCTGTATGCGATTGGAAGCGGCGGACTGCTTGGAAAAGGACTTGGAAATGGAACGCAGAAGTTAAGCAATATTCCGGAAGCGCAGAATGATATGATTTTTGCGATTATTTGTGAAGAACTTGGACTTGTCGGGGCAGTTATTATGTTCCTGATGTTTGGATATCTTTTGTACCAGATGTTTATTGTTGTGCGTGAATCACGAAATCTGTATGGCAGTGTTGTTGTGATTGGCGTTATGCTGCACATTATTTTTCAGATTATTGTTAATGTATGTGTTGCGGTTAATTTCTTCCCGAATACAGGTGTATCACTTCCGTTCATCAGTTCCGGTGGTTCGGCGATTCTTTGTACTTTGATAGAGATAGGACTTGTTATCGGAATCCGGCGGCAGCAGTGTAATCGGAAATATTCGCGTATTAATTGAGGAGAGATTATGAGAAAGATAATAAAAGGCTTAGTATTAACAGGCATGTTTGTTGCGTGCGTGTTTGGTATGGTTCGAATAAATATAGATGCTGCGATATTGGGTAGTCAGGCTTCTCCGGAAGCGGCTGCACTGGCGGGAGTTGTACAGGATGTACAGAAACCGGGAGTCACAAATTCTCCTTCGACGCAAACGCCATCCGCAGAACAGCCATCTACATCTGCGCCAACAACAGAGGCGCCGACGACAGAAGCGCCAAAAAATGGATGGGTGACAGAAAAAGACGGTAGAAAGTATTATATAAATGGAAAAGCAAAAAAAAAAGGAAACCATGTAGCAATAAAGGATAAGAAGAATAAGGTTTATTATTATTCTTTTGACAAGAATGGGAATGTTGTATATGGCTTTGTCAAGGTGAAGGGAAAAATCTATTATTATTCACCTGATAACAAAAGCCATCCGGGCGCGGCAGTTACCGGCTGGAAAACGATAAACGGAAAAAATATTATTTCAGTAAAAAAAAATTATCAGGCACACATCGGTCTTAGAAAAATTGGAGATGCCAGATATTTCTTTGACAGCAAAGGAAAAAATGGTGACGAAGAAATGGAAAACGATAAATGGCAAGAAGTATTATTTTGGCAGCAATGGTAAGGCAAAGACCGGTCTGGTAAAAATAAACGGAAAGAAATATTATTTTGATTCAAAAGGTGTTTTGATAAAAAATAAATTTGTCAAATATAAAGGGCAGAAATATTACGTTGGGAAAAATGGAAACACGCTGACCGGACTTAAAAAGATAAAAGGAAGTTATTACTATTTCAATAAATCCGGAAAGATGGTAAAAAGCGCCTGGGTGAAAACAGAAAAAGGCAAATACTATTTTACAAGCAGCGGAAAGGCATATACCGGCGCGCACAGGATTAAGAAAAAATTGTATGTATTCCAATCAAACGGAACGCTGGTAACAAAGGCGGGATTTGTAACAGTAAACGGAAAGACATACTATTTGGACAGTAAGGGCGCAGTCGCAACCGGTTATAAAAAAGATAGATGGTTCCTACTACTATTTTAGCGGTCATGGCGTAATGTACAAAAAGAAATGGGCGTATGCAAACGGTTACAAATTCTATTTTGGGTTCGAATGGCAAGCGTTTAGTTAATGTGGATTCTGTTTTGGGCAAGCAGGATTCCTACGAAATTGTTGTGAACAAATACTCGAATGTTGTTACGGTATATGCGAAGGATGGAAAGAACGGATATATCATTCCGGTTCGCGCGTTCATTTGCTCAACGGGCGAAAGTACGCCGATTGGCACATTTTATACCCCGACCAAGTACCGATGGCATGAATTAATCGGTCCATGCTGGGGACAGTGGTGTACAGGAATTTATGAAGGATTTTTGTTCCATTCGGTGTATTATAATGATGTGAATAATAATCAGGCGCTTAGCGTTAATGCTTACAATAAGCTTGGAACCACCTGTTCGCATGGGTGCGTAAGGCTGAAAGCCGGAGATGCAAAATGGATTTATGATAATTGTAAACTTGGAACGAAAGTAACAATTATAAATAAAAGCGGAAAGGACCCATTTCCAAAGCCATCTGCATATAAACTGCCATCCTGGCATACATGGGGACCCGACCGACCCGAATATGCAGTATAAATGCAGACAAAATGGCTGTCACTAGGGAGGAACGACGTGCAAAAAGGTAAAGAAAAAAATGTGGCTTTTGCTGCTGCTTTGTTTTCTGATGCTGGCAGGCACCGCCTGTAAAGAGGAGGAATCGGAGAAAACAGAAGCAACAGAAACAGTGAAAGATGGATTGGTAGAAAGTCCGGATGATTTTATCAGCCTTGGACTGTTAATAGATGTGAATTCCTCAGAGCTGATTTCTGACGTTTCCTATGAGATTGTGAATCAGGAAATTGCATCTGTCAGCTTTGTGTACAATGGAATACAATGCCAGTTCCGCGGTTCGGCTGTTTACAGTGATTTTGAACTTGCCGGGGTGGAAAACAACGGAATGGGCGATATGCTTATAACAACTGTAGGCGGATACAATGCGACTTATTATAAACTGAATCCGGGACGCGTTGTTTTCTGGAGCGATGAAAACATACATTACAGTCTGTATGTCTATGTCACAGCGGAAGATTCGGTTCTGGACAGCATTGTTTCGTATCTGAAGTTTGAGAATCATTACGACGAGCGGGCGGACGTGATAGAAAATGTTGAAGAAGAAAGCCGGGTATTTGCAGAGAAAATCGTAACGATTATTCAGAACAAGGATATCCATGCGTTAGCCGAAAATATGAATTATCCGCAGGAACTTGGAAATGGAATGTCTGTCGGAAATGTGGACGAATTGATGGCGATTTCCGCAGATGATATTTTTACCGATAAGCTGCTTGAGGCGGTGAACGAGGCGTCATTGGACAATCTGCGGGCAGGCAGAGATGGGGATTCCTTTCTGATTGGTTCAAATTATAAAAATATCTATTTCCGAAAAACAGAGGATGGAACTTTTAAGATAATAAAAATAAATAACTGACAGCAGAAAACGCTGTCGATTGAAAAAAAATATGCTCCTTTCCAGGCAGACAGGTGAAATTATAACTTGTCGCCTGAAGCGGAGCATATTTTTTGCCCTAATGACAGTCAGTTCTATGGCTTTTGCATCATAGAATTTGTGATTTTTACTTTTTGAATATTTTGCTCTGGCATAAAAACTTTGAAGCATTGTTTCGGCTGAACCTGTTAGAATCGGTTTTGCTTTTTCGTCCATTTTGGTTGCTCCTTCTTTTTAATCGTTTCTAAAGATTAGTTGTAACTAACCAATTATAACATTAAGTAAATATAATTTCAATGATTTAAACTTTTAAATCAATATGTATCAACGCACGTTTTACAGCATACAAAATTTTCATTTTCTAACATAAAAATCCAGTATGTCAATGCAAAAAGTTACATTAAAACATGCTATTTATTACATTAGCCGCATTTTTATGTCTTTTTTCTGTATACTCAGATTATCGGACAACAGACATCAGATTCTATTTCACCTTCCAGTAGCAATCGGCGCCGGATGTTTATTGTCTGACAGTAGACGTTAGATTTTATCCTATCATCCAGCAACAAGCAATAGGCACACACTTGCTGTCTGGTAACAACTGCCAAATATTAAAAAAATACTACGAAAAGAGGAAACCACCTATGGAAAAAAATCAAGAATGTAAAAATAAACCACGAAAACCAAAAAACAGGAAAATTATCCTTCCCTCATTCTACAGAACAGGAACGTCTGGATGAATTGAAAAACAATCCATCCTTATATCAGAAATTTCAGCAGTTAAATGAACCATGGAAGAAACGCTTTCTGGATTTTATGACAGGCAAGAAAAACGTTGCCGCTTACCTACGACCCATTCTTTAAGAAACTGTTCCAACCCGATATTTATCCGGAACGTCTTTCCAGTCTTATTAGCAGCATCCTCGGTACAGACGTTACGGTCTGCGACATTCTTCCAAACGAAGAAAGCATGTTGCCCGCCAATTCCATGCTTATTATGGACATCCTTGTCCAGCTGAATGACGGTTCGATTGCAAATGTGGAAATCCAGAAAATCCCTTATGCCTTTCCGGCGGAACGGATGTCCTGCTATTCTTCGGACCTTGTTCTCCGCCAGTACAGCAAGGTAAAAAGGTGAACAGGGCAGAAATTTTACATACAAAGACCTGAAAAAAGTGTACACGATTATCTTCTTTGAACAAAGTCCTGCTGACTTTAAAAAGGGGGATTTGTCGCAGGTGTATGTCCATCATGGAAAGACTACGTTTGACACAAATCTGGGACTTGAATTTCTGCAGGAATATTTTATTATCACTCTTGACGTATTCAAAGAAAATCAGTATTCTAAAGAAAAAAGCACACAAAATGCATGGTTGTCGTTGTTCACTGCTGAGTCAGTCGATGACCTGGAACGTTTGGTTGCTGAATATCCATGGATGGCAGGAATCTGTCAGGAAATGGCAGACTATCTGTATATAAACCGGAGGAGGTGTTGAGTATGTTTTCCGAAGCGTTACGGATACTGGATGATAATACCGCACAGTATATGGTAGATGAGATGAAGAAAGAGATACAGGAAAAAGATGAGCTGATTGATGCAATAACGAATGAAAAGAATGCGGAAATCGCTAGAAAAGACGCTGAAATTGAAGCTTTAAAAGCTATGCTCGCTGAAAAAACGAATTAAACCCGAAAATCAATCATTTTGAAGATTCCTAAAAAAATTAAATTGAAAGAAAAAAAGTTAAAAAACATGGAAGGCAGAACTGTTAAAATTCTGTCTTTCGTTTTTTATGCTGTCGGTCAACCGAAAGAAAAATGTAGAATCCTGTAAAAAGAAAAGCCCACGATATGAATTGTAGAGCGAAGAAGATAAATGTAGAATTATTTTGAGGAATGGACATGCCTGAAAGCATGTTAAAAAGAAAATATCAGGAGGGCAAAATTCGAATGGGCAATAAATATCTGATAAAAGAGGCAGCAAAACTGGTGGATGTAGAGCCGCATGTGCTTCGATATTGGGAAGAAGAACTCGATATGCGGATAAAGCGTAACGATATGGGACACACAGATTTTATGATGAGCAGGACATCCGAATCTTAAAGAAAATCAAGGAATTAAAGGATAGGGGAATTCAGCTGAAAGCAATTCATGAGCTTGTACAGAAAATGTATGATATTCTCGAAAATGGGGTGCCTGCTGAAGAAGCACCGGAAGAAGTTGAAGCAGATTTCACATCCGAACTGGTAAACACAGTGGCAAAGATAAAAAGAGGACGATACGGAACATGTAGTTGATTTTAAACTTGTTCAGTTCCAGTCTATGATGACAAAAATTGTAGGAAATTCCATTAAAAGAAAATATAAAGCCAATCAGTCAGACGGTAACAGCCGAGGCGACAGACCAGATTGTAAAGCAGATGGATGTAATCTTGCATGAGCAGGACGAGCGGGCGGAAGAACGCTATCGGCGGCTGGACACTGTTCTTCGGGAAATGCAGCAGGCGAGAAAAGAAATTGCTGCCGCCGATACCGGAAAAAAGAAAAAACGAAGATTTGGCAGAAAGGAGGAAATAACCGGCATTATACATGCAAATAAGTATATGATGTTTCAACCTATAAGAAAGTAAAAATCATGCATGCATTTATGGATACATAACCCTTAATTTATAAAAACTTCATATATCCCCCCCCAGAAGTGTGATATAATAATTCCATCAAGCAGATAAGTTGCTTCTGCTTGCAGAAAGCGGCTTATCTATTTGATGGATAAATAATCATGAGTATGGAAGGCGAAAGCCTGAAATACGAATGATTGTGGGCGTTTTCGGGAGTTCGAAGAACGGAGAAAACGCAATTATTATATTAAGTAAAGGACATACATCGACACAGTATGAAGATTATAAATAAAGTAAAATGGGTTTTAATATCCATATGGATATTTATCGTAGTGATTATGCTGGTAGGCACAATTGTAATCGGCCGCAGATATCTGTCCAAAATGTTTGGCGATGGCTATGGGATACAATCGCTGTATTCTATCAGTGACCCAATTAAAGAAACGTACCGGAACCTGTCAGTTATAATGTCTGATATTCAGGAAAGTCTTCAGACAACACCGGAAAAAATTTTATGATGAAAAGTATCTGGAAAGCCTAAATAAAAAAGCAGAGAATTACAGAACCTCAGTTCTTGTCCTGTTTGACGGACAATTTACATACGAGGGGATTACACAGGACGCAGACCAGCTAAAGTCCTCTTTGCTGACAAAACATGCCATTTATACAACGGGGGAAAAAGGACTGGAGCAAAATGAAGAAGGCGGTTCTCTGGAAGATGATTTAGAGGAATTGAATCAACAGGGTTCCATTTCATTTGGCGAATATGGAAAAACCTACGAGTATATGCTGACATCTCCACAGGCGTACCTTTGCAATGAGATTGATTATCAGATAGATGGAAAAGAAATCAGTATTTTTCTGGTAACGTATTATGGAAATTATGTCAGTCAGTTTAAAAGTGCAATTGCAGGATTTGTTGTTTTGATGTTGATTGTCATGTTAGTTCTGACGACAGCATTGTCTGCTATTGTTTATATGCAGTTTATTAAACCGCTTGTAAAACTGAAAGAGGCAGCAGAAGACATTGGAACAGGAAATCTTGGAAATCCTGTAGAGGTAACGCCGGGACGTCATGATGAGATTGGAGAGTTGTGCCGGTCCTTTAATGATATGAGAGAACGTCTGAATGAATCCGTAGAACTCAAAAAATGCAGTATGAGGAAGAAAACCGGGAATTAATCAGCAATATTTCCCATGATTTAAAGACGCCGATTACAACGATTAAAGGCTATGTGGAAGGACTGATGGATGGCGTTGCAGACACACCGGAGAAGCAGGATAGATATCTGAAAATGATTTATAATAAGGCAAATGAACTGGACGTGCTGATTAATGAATTGTCGCTTTATACAAATATAACAAATAATGCGATTCCGTATGAATTTCACCGGGTATCGGTAAAAAGATTATTTTAATGATTGTATGGAAGAAGTTCAAGCCGATTTACTGTCGCACAACATGACGCTGACTTATAAAAAAAATTATTGCGCAGAGGACGTAAAAGTAGTTGTTGACCCGGACCAGTTAAAGCGGGTGATAAACAATATCGTGACAAATGCAATCAAATATACAGATAAAGAAAATGGACATATAGAAATCTATATCCACGAAAGCGAGAAAATGATTAAGGTTTCAATCAATGACGATGGACGCGGCATTGATAAAGAAAGCCTTCCACATATATTTGACAGAACTTACCGGGCAGACAGCGCAAGACGCTCCAGAGGCGGAAGCGGACTTGGTCTGGCTATCTGTAAAAAAAGATTGTTGAAGAACATGGTGGAAAAATATGGGCGACCAGCCAGAAGGGTGAGGGAACGACAATTTTCTTCACACTGAAAAAAAATACATCAAGGAGGAAAATGAAAATGAGCAGAATATTGATAATTGAGGATGAATTAAGTATTGCCGAACTGGAACGGGACTATTTGGAGTTAAATGATTTTGAGGTTGAGATAGAAACAAACGGAGCCAAGGGATTGGAAAAAGCGCTGGATGGCGATTACAGTCTGATTCTGCTTGATTTGATGCTTCCGGATATGGATGGATTTGAAATTTGCAGACAGATTCGTGAAAAGAAAGACATTCCAATTATCATGGTAACAGCAAAGAAAAATGATATTGATAAAATCAGAGGTCTTGGTCTTGGCGTCGATGATTATGTGACAAAACCATTTAGTCCAAGTGAGCTTGTTGCAAGAGTAAGAGCGCACATTTCCAGATATGAACGGTTAATTGGTTCTACTGCGTTACAAAACGACGTGATAGAGATTCGCGGATTAAAGATTGATAAAACAGACAGACGTGTTTATGTGGATGGGGAAGAAAAAGTATTTACGAACAAGGAGTTTGACCTTCTGACATTTCTTGCCAGCAATCCAAATAAAGTATTTTCCAAAGATGAATTGTTCAATAAGATATGGAACATGGAAAGCATCGGAGATATTTTGCTACGGTAACGGTTCATATTAAGAAAATTCGTGAGAAGATAGAATTTGACACCTCGAAACCGCAGTATATCGAAACTGTATGGGGCGTCGGATATCGTTTTCGAATGTAAATTTTTGCAGATAGCGTGACACAGGCAGGAACTGCTGAAAAATCAGGAAGAAAGCGCAGGAGATTAAAATGAAAATAGATGTAATGTACGAGGATGATGATATTTTAGTTGCAGTAAAGCCATATGGAATACCATCTCAGCCTGATAAGAAAAACTCGGAAAATATGGTAAGTATGCTGAAGCTTCGGATATTTGAACAGGAAAAACGGGAACAGGAGCCATACCTGACGCCTATCCACAGACTGGACCGACCGGTCGGCGGAATTATGTTATTTGCAAAAAATAAATGAAGCTGCCGCAGCGCTTTCCAGACAGAGTGAAAATGGTGAAATGGAAAAAATATTATCAGGCGATTCTTACCGGAGAACTGCCGGATGATGTTGGAACTGACTGACAAATTATCTGGTCCACGATGCCGGAACAAATGTTACCCGAATTGCAGATAAAGACACGCCGGGCGCCAAACATGCAGAGCTTGATTATGAAGTTTTGGATGTGATGGAAACAGATACCGGTATTTTGAGTTATGTGCGGATTCGTCTGATAACAGGAAGAACGCACCAGATTCGTGTGCAGATGGCAGGAAAAAAAAAAGCGGGCGTCTGGGGCGATACAAAAATATAATCCGAAATTCCAGAAAACAAAGAAAACGTATAAACAGATTGGACTGCATGCGTCCAGACTGGAATTTGACCATCCGGTGACCGGAGAGCATATGATTTTCAAAAATGAACCGGAAGGGAAAGCATTTGAGATAATCGAACTGGATGAATTTTTAAAATGGAGCTGTCGCTTTCACGATGAAAATTCGTGAAGTGGCAGCTTCATTTTTTACTGTATTTTACCTTATTGGTACAGGATTAGGGTAAATAACGTTTTCAAAACCATTAATAGCTATGTACCCACCTCATGGCTCCATCTTTATCGTATTCTATCAGATAGCTCAAATCTTCATTTTTAAAATGCATAATCAGGACGTTATCATTTGTCAGCTCAAATGTTCCGTTTTCTAATGTTCCGGCTTCCTTTCTGGAAACGGTTAAGTCGTCTGTAAACGTAAAATTTCCAAGTTCCTCGACGGTCCATTTGGATTCACAGAGCAGTTCCAGTGTGGATTTTTTGTTTTCCTTTTCCGGAAGATGCGTAAGCAGGAAATACAGGGAAGCAAACACAACCGTCAACAAAAAAAGAACAATAGAAATCGTTATCTTGATAACCTTAAACGTGTGGTATTCTTTCCGCTGCTTTGAAAGAGATGCCTGCTGTTCCCGGATGGTCTGCTGGTAGGCATCGATGATGCTGTATCCGGTATCAGAGATACTGTTTGTTTTTTGTGTATCTGTTTGTTCCGCCGCTTTTAAGCGCAGAATCGCAGTCTGGCTCATTTCTGCAGACGAAGTACCGGTATTGGAATCCGGTGTTTGATTTGTTATATTTTCATCCATGATAATTCTCCCTCAATTTTTTTCATAAAATAATATAAACGCATTGTGTAGAAAATGCAAGAAAAAGGACATAAAAAAACGAGAAACAAAAATTTTAAGCGTTTTGTTTCCCGAATTTTATGCTTAATTAATTTAATATTCGTTTTTGCTTGTTAAATAAGTTTTTTTAAACTTTTTAAAATTATCATTTTGAGGGTTCGTTCGGTTTATTAGCGAGCATAGTCTTTAAAGTTTCAATTTCTGCGAGTGCCTTATTCTTCTCATTAATCGCCGCATGAAAAGGCAAAAAATCCCTTGAAAATATTGATGCTACTATATATAATGGCATATGAAACCGCTTTTTGATTACCGCGCAGACTGTCGGCGGCAGTCCCGCAGGTAAAACCAAAGGCTGTAAAAAGTGATTAAAGGAGAAATATGGAGATGGCTGATGAAAAGAAATTAGTAGAGGCTATTACATCGATGGACAAAGATTTTGCCCAGTGGTACACAGATGTTGTAAAAAAAAAAGCAGAGCTTGTTGATTATTCAAGTGTAAAAGGATGTATGATTTTACGACCGGCCGGATACGCCATCTGGGAAAATATACAGAAAGAACTGGATAGAAGATTTAAGGAAACAGGCGTAGAAAATGTATATATGCCTATGTTCATCCCCGAAAGCCTGCTGCAGAAGGAAAAGGATCATATCGAAGGCTTTGCGCCGGAAGTTGCATGGGTAACACAGGGCGGTCTGGAGCAACTTCAGGAACGTTTATGCGTCAGACCTACATCAGAAACATTATTCTGTGATTTATATTCAAATATTGTACAGTCGTACAGGGACCTTCCAAAGGTTTATAACCAGTGGTGTTCCGTGCTTCGTTGGGAGAAGACAACAAGACCATTCCTTCGTTCAAGAGAATTTTTATGGCAGGAAGGTCATACAGCGCATGCGACCAGAGAAGAAGCAGAAGAAAGAACCATCCAAATGTTAAATGTATATGCTGATTTCTGTGAGCAGGTTCTTGCAATCCCAATGATAAAGGGACGGAAGACCGACAAAAGAGAAATTTGCCGGTGCGGAAGCTACCTATACCATTGAAGCATTGATGCATGATGGCAAGGCGCTTCAGTCAGGTACAAGCCATAACTTTGGGGACGGATTTGCAAAAAGCATTTGGCATTCAGTATACAGATACAAATAACAAATTACAATATGTATATCAGACATCCTGGGGAGTGTCCACCAGAATTATCGGTGCGATCATTATGGTTCATGGTGATGACAGCGGACTGGTACTTCCACCAAGAATTGCACCAACCCAGATTATGATTATTCCGATTAACCAGCAAAAAAAGGAAGGCGTTTTGGAGAAAGCACAGGAGCTGAAAGAAGCGCTCGCAGAAAAGTTTACTGTTAAGATTGATGATTCCAACAAGAAGCCGGGATGGAAATTCTCTGAGGCAGGAAATGCGCGGAATACCGGTTCGTATTGAGATTGGTCCAAAGGATATCGAAGCCGGTCATGCAGTAGTTGTCCGTCGTGATAACAGAGAAAAAGACAATTGTTCCGCTTGAAAATATTGTGGAAACCGTCGGCGAAATTCTGGAAAAAATGCAGGCAGACATGCTTGCAAAGGCAACCGCACACAGAGATGCCAATACGCATGAAGCAAGAAACTGGGAGGAGTTCACAGATATTCTCTCCAGAAAACAAGGCTTTATCAAAGCAATGTGGTGCGGCGAACGGGAATGTGAAGAAGCGATTAAGGAAGAAACAGGAGCAACGACCAGATGTATGCCATTTGAGCAGGAAATATTATCAGATGTTTGCGTGCATTGCGGCAAGCCTGCCAAGAAGATGGTGTACTTCGGTAAGGCATATTAAATATATTATGACTATGACTATGACTACTATGACGATGGATGCTGGTTCCTATACCATTCATGATACGGACCACTTTGCGTTCTTATCCTCATGCAGCGGTACATAAGTCTGCAAAAGACGCAGACTAAGTACCGGCATTCGGACATGTCCGTTTCATGAAGATATAGAAACCAGCATCCATCTGTGCATGACAGTATTTATAATAATATCATTATTTTCCCGAATAGTGATGCATACTATATATTTGTTCATATACAGAATGTGCTGTCTGCTGATATCTTCATGAAGCAGACATGTTTCCATGTCAGCCCTTAGGCAGCGTTTTTTGCTGCCTTAGTGCTGCTACATGGAAATAAGAGCGCAAGCGGTCTGCGGAAGGAAAGGTATCAGCAGGCAATGCATTCGTACGGATACCAGCATATAGAAACCAGCATCCATCTGTGCATGGCAGTATTTATAATAATATCATTATTTTCCCGGATAGTGGTGCATACTATATATTTGTTCATATACAGAATGTGCTGTCTGCTGATATCTTCATGAAGCAGACATGTTTCCATGTCAGCCCTTAGGCAGCGTCTTTTGCTGCCTTAGTGTTGCTACATGGAAATAAGAGCGCAAGCGGTCTGCGGAAGGAATGGTATCAGCAGGCAACGCATTCGTACGGATACCAACATAACATACTAAATAGAACAGGAGTGTCGGCACATGGAAATCAGAATGCCGGAAAATGCAAACAGAATCATTCGTGTGCTGGAAAATGCCGGATATGAAGCTTATATCGTGGGCGGCTGTGTAAGAGATAGCATACTTGGCAGAGAACCGGGCGACTGGGATATTACGACATCCGCAAGACCGGAGCAGGTAAAAGCGCTGTTCAGACGAACCATAGATACAGGCATCAAGCATGGTACCGTAACTGTAATGTTTCAAAAAAAGAAGCATACGAAGTAACGACCTACCGGGTAGATGGCGAATACAGCGACCACAGACGCCCGGATAGTGTAAAATTTACCGCCAGTCTGGAAGAAGATTTAAAACGCCGGGATTTTACGATAAATGCAATGGCGTACAGCCATAGCGCCGGAATCATAGATTTGTTTGGCGGTATGGAAGATTTGGAAAATCGGGTAATAAAAGCAGTCGGAAATCCAGAAGAACGGTTTGATGAGGACGCACTTCGGATTCTGCGGGCAATCCGCTTTGCCGGACAGTTAGATTTTACAATTGAACGAAATACGCGGGCGGCTATGATTTTACGGTCCATGTATCTGAACGATATCAGTGCGGAACGCATACGGGTGGAACTGGATAAGCTGCTTGTTTCTGCACATCCGGAAAAGCTGATAGACGCATATGTTATGGGGATTACCGCGGTGATTTTGCCGGAATTTGACGCGATGATGGAACAGCCGCAGAACAATCCATATCACAAATATAATGTAGGCGTTCATTCCATTGAAACAGTAAAAGCCATAGAAGCATCTTCTGTATGCAGGTGGGCAGCACTGCTTCATGACGTCGGAAAACCGAAATGTCATACCGTCGATAAGCAAGGCGTCGACCATTTCTATGGGGGGACATAATGAAAAAAAGGTGCGGAAATTGCCAGAAATATTTTGCGTCGACTTCGTTTCGATAATGAAACGGTTGACCTCGTATGTAAGATGGTACAGTGGCATGACTATGGATTAGGCGTGCAGATGAAAAAAAAGACGACGTTCCGAAAAAGCGCTCAGCAAAATGAGACGCAGCTTTTTCCCATATTTTATCAAAATTCGAAAAGCCGATATGGTGGCTCAGAGTGATTATAAATGGGAAGAACGACAGCAAAATATAGAAAATATGGAGAACCTGTATAAAGAAATTACAGAAGCCGGCGATTGCCTTTCTATAAAAGAACTGGCTGTCAATGGGACAGATTTAATAGCTCTGGGATTAAAACCGGGAAAAGAAATCGGCGAACTTCTGCAGGAACTTTTAGACATGGTACTGGGCAGTCCGGAATTGAATAACAGGGAAGCACTTCTTGAAATTGTGAAAAAAAGATTAGATGAAGAAAAACGTCTAATCTTTTTTTCTATGTAAAATAATGTTTTTTACTATTAAAAAAATGTTTTTAATAATTAAGAAATGTTTTTAATGATTAAGAATTATTTTTAAATTTCTCTCATACAATTATTTATCGGGGTTCATACCGAATTTGAAGTGTGAGCCGGTTGCTGATGGTATTATACAAATATTGGCGGCAGGTTCATACCGAATTTGAAGGGCAATCGCCTGAAAGTAATTAAGTCTGGGGGAGGGGATTTTTTGTCTGAGAAAATGAGCGAAGTCTATGAAGCATACGACATGGAAATACTGGGTGTCACAAGAGGCAGGGGTGCAATGATTCTGAAAACGGATAAAGGCATCAGGCAGATATCTCCATTTGACGGAAGCGAAGAACGATTGGAGCAGGAAAAAAGAATTCAAGGAAAATCTGTATGAAACAGGATTTCAGCATATCGACAGATGCGTGGCAAATAAAGAAGGGGAGCTGATAACCTGCGACAGGTATGGCAACCCATATGTCATGCGGGAATATTTTGAAGGGAGAGAATGCAATCCCGGAAGCATTTATGATTTGAACCAGGCAGCGGCAAATCTGGCAGTTTTTCATATAAGAAGCAGAGAATTGTATGCAAATGAAGGACGGACATATGCCTATAAAGAGCCGGGAAATTTCAAACGTAAGACGCAGGAAATGAAAAAAAAAATCCGAAGTTTTATAACAAAACGTCCATCAAAATGCGATTTTGAATTGCTTTATATCGAAGCGTATGATACATTTTTTTAAGCAGGCGATTGCCTGTGAAGAAATGATGCGGGAATGCGACCGCACCAATATAGCCGGACACATTGGTTATTGCCATGGTTCGTATAATTATCACAGCGTTTTATTTTGCAGCGGCTATATGGCAACGGTTAATTTTGACAGATTTCATGTGGGATATCAACTGACGGATTTGTATCAGTTTATCCGGAAGGTGATGGAAAAGAATAATTACAATTTTAATATAGCAGTCAAAATGATTGAAGAATATGACAGAATTTTACCATTGACAAAAGAAGATTATCGGTATATTTACATATTATACAGCTATCCGGAGAAATTCTGGAAAGTCAGCAATCGTTATATGAACTCAAAAAAATGCTGGATTTCACCTGCAAATCTGGAAAAATTAAAGAAAGTTATAACAGATGAACAAGAAAAACAAAAATTTTTGAATGATTTTTTGCAAGTATTATGGGTTCACAAGATAGCAATTTGAATGTATAATGGCTGTGTGTGAGAAATCTGAGAGTTGGATTTTATAGTGAATATATAGTTAGTGTAGAGATTTTATTTTAATGCACAGGAGGAAATAGTAAAATGAGCGAACGCGATTATATGGAAGTTTATGGAGAGTGGGTGAACAATCCATTATTCGGACAGGAAACAAAGGATGAACTGCTTGCCATAAAAGATGACCCAAAAGAAATAGAAGAAAGATTCTATTGCGACCTGGTATTTGGTACAGCAGGACTTCGTTGGTATTATCGGCGCAGGAACAAACCGAATGAACAAGTATGTCGTTCGGAAAGCAACACAGGGACTTGCAAATTATATCATCAAGCAGGGCAAACAGGATAAGGGCGTTGCAATCGCTTACGATTCAAGAAGAATGTCACCGGAATTTTCAATGGAAGCTGCGCTTTGTCTGGCAGCAAATGGAATTAAGGCTTACCGGTTTGAATCATTACGACCAACACCGGAGCTGTCATTTGCAGTTCGGTATCTGGATTGTGTAGCAGGTATCAACGTAACAGCCAGCCATAATCCGCCGGAGTATAACGGATACAAGGTTTACTGGGAAGATGGCGCGCAGATTACACCGCCGCATGATACAGGAATTATGGCAGAAGTCAAATCCATAACCGATTTTGCTGACACAAAGACAATGGATATGATTGAGGCAATTAAAGCAGGACTTCTTGTAACGATTGGTGCAGAAGTGGACGATGCATATATGGGCGAACTGAAGAAGCTGGTTCTTCATCAGGACGCAATTGACAAATATGGCAAAGATTTAAAAATTGTTTATACACCGCTGCATGGCACAGGAAATATTCCGGCAAGAAGAATTCTGAAGGACCTCGGATTTGAAAATGTATATGTCGTACCGGAACAGGAACTGCCGGACGGCAATTTCCCAACCGTTGAATATCCGAATCCGGAAGCAAAGGAAGCATTTGCGCTTGCATTAAAGCTTGCAAAAGAAGTAGACGCAGACCTTGTGCTTGCAACGGACCCGGATGCCGATAGACTGGGTGTATATGCAAAGGATTCCAAAACAGGGGAATACAAAGTATTTACAGGAAATATGTCAGGAAGCCTTCTTTGCGAATACGAAGTCAGCCAGATGAAAGCATTGGCAGGCAAGCTCCCAGAGGATGGTACAATTATTAAGACCATTGTTACAACAAACATGGTGGATGCAATTGCCAAATATTATGATGTAAATTTAATTGAATGTTTCACCGGCTTTAAGAATATCGGTCGTGAAATTTTAAGATTTGAGCAGGAAGGAAAAGGCACATATCTGTTTGGATTTGAAGAAAGCTATGGTTGTCTGATTGGTACGCATGCAAGAGATAAGGATGCAATTGTTGCGACAATGGCGCTCTGTGAGGCAGCAGCATTTTATAAGGGACAGGGCAAGACCTTGTGGGATGTCATGATGGATATGTACGAGAAATACGGATATTACATTGACGATATCAAAACCGTTACGTTAAAGGGCGTAGAAGGTTCCAAGAAAATCGGTCATATTATGAACGTATTGAGAGATAACGTACCTTTAGAGATTGCAGGATATAAGACAAAGGTGGTTCGTGATTATCGTCTGGAAACAATCAGAAATATGGAAACAGGAGAAACCAAACCAACCGGTATGCCAAATGCAAATGTTCTGTACTATGAGCTTGAAAATGACGCATGGCTTGCAGTCAGACCTTCCGGTACAGAGCCAAAGATTAAGTTCTACTATGGTATTATTAAGGGCAGTTCTTATGAGGAGGCAGAGAAGATGTCTGCGGACTGCGGCGAAAAAATCATGGACTTAATCTATGAGATTTTAGAGAAATAAAATAATACTTTGATTGTGCATAGAAGTTCAAGGCTTTAACGAAGAAACAGAATAAGTCTGAAACTTTGGAGAACAAAAGAATAAGTCTTTGACTTTGGCACAGGATAGAAAAAATAAAAACAGGAAGTATCCGCGTGAAACGAATGCTTCCTGTTTTTTTGTGACTTCAAAAGTGCAAAAAATAGATTCGAATTATTTAACGACAACAACATTTGCAGCTCTTGTTCTGGAGCCGCCCTTCGGGTCTTCCTCTGTATCGAATGTAACCTGCTGACCTTCAACAAGTGTTTTATATCCTTCGCCCTGAATTGCAGAAAAATGAACGAAAACATCTCCGCTGCCATCATTGTTGGAAATAAAACCATAACCTTTTTCTGCATTAAACCATTTTACTGTACCGTTGTTCATCTGGGTACCTCCTTAAAAAATTCTTGTACCCAATGAAAACGTGCATCATTTATGATAGAAATAACAAGTTAAATCCTAAAACATAAGTCCGCTGAAAAGCGGTTACATAGTTAATCTTGAATACGCTCTCATCATAGTATGGGTTTGGGGATTTGTCAAGAAAAACCGCGTAAAATTACAGATAAAATCAGGTAAAAATGATGCGCTGCCGCTTGGCAGAAAGCCAAAAGTGGTGTAGTATGAAAGAAGAAAATCTGCAAATTGAAAAGACGAGGAGAGGTGGCTATGAAAAAAAGGAAAACGCATACTGGCAGTTTTGATGGCTGCAGTTTTATTATTTACGTCCTGCATTTTTACAGGAAACAAATCAGCAGAGGCGGCAGCGGCAACGCCGGTTTCAAAACATGGAAGATTGTCGGTAAAAGGCGCCGATTTGGTAGACAGCAAAGGAAATAAATTCCAGCTGCGCGGGATTAGCACGCATGGAATAAAACTGGGACGTCGGGGAACCATATGTAAATAAAAAAGCATTTAAGACGCTTCGGGATGAATGGGGCGTGAATGCAGTCCGGCTTGCGATGTATACGGAAGAATATAACGGATACTGCAGCGGCGGAAATCAGGCAAAGCTTCGGAAGCTTGTGGATAAAGGCGTTGGCTATGCAGAAGACCTTGGCATGTATGCGATTATCGACTGGCACATTCTAAGCGACGGAATCCAAATAAAAAATAAATCGCAGGCAAAAGAAGTTTTTTGCGACAATGGCAAAAAAAAATATAAAAAAGAATAAAAACGTTATTTATGAAATCTGCAATGAGCCAAATGGTTGCAGCTGGAACGAAATCAAGTCGTATGCAACGGATATTATAAAAACGATTCGGAAATATGACAAGAAAGCGGTTATCATTGTCGGTACGCCGACATGGTCGCAGCTTGGTACCGACGGTACGTCAAATGAGGTTGCGAATCGTCCAATCAAAGGCTATAAGAATATATCATGTATTCGCTGCATTTTTATGCAAGCGAGTGGTCGCACAGCGAGTATCTGCCGGCAAAGGTGACATATGCAAGGAAAAAGAAACTCCCGATTTTGGTTTCAGAATTCGGACTGTCCGAGGCAAATGGGGATGGCAGGATAGATAAAAAATCAGCGGATAAGTGGTTCAAACAACTGGATAAATACAATATCAGTTATTTCTGTTGGAGTTTGACAAATAAGGATGAAGCCGCTTCGCTGTTAAAACCATCGACAACAAAGAAATCCGGCTGGAAGTCCGGCGATTTGACGACTGCCGGAAAATATATTAAGAAAAAATATCTTGCAAGAAAGAAGAAATTAGGAAAAAAGGCATAGTCATTCAAACGGGATATCCGCATATTTTACAGGACGCCATCATAGAATAAAAACAGGCGGTTTCATGATTTGCTGAATATGTGTAGGCGGTATAATCGGGTGGATTATTTCGCTCTGTTAAATGGGATGTGATGGTGTGTGAAAAAAGAATAACAGGATTCTGGTCTGGTTCGCCGCGGTTATATTTGCATTTGCAATACCATATGTGGGAACCAGACTTTTTTGCAATACAGAGGTGTTTCCGAAGTCCAGATTTCTTCTTTGAAAAGCAGCAGGGACGTGTGTATTTATCAGGACGACAGCTACAAGCTGATAGACTGCGAGGAGTATTTACTATTTGCGCTTGCCGGCATTTACGATTCGGACTGGGAAGACGAAATGGTAAAAAACAATGGCAGTTGTTATGCGGACTGCCATTTATTATGAAATGAACAGTCAGGCGGATACAGCAAATGGCGGCGGGAAAATCATCAATGAAAGCGATTTAAAGGAAATCCGGTATGACAAATCAGAATTAAAGGACAGGTGGGGCGGGCAATATAAAAAATAATCTGCAGATTGTTTACAATGCTGTAAAAGATACGATGGGACAGGTTATTACATATAATGACAAGCTGATTATTCCTATTTATCATGGGAAGTCAGTATCGGGGCGACAATCAGTGCGGAAGAACTGTACGGAACAGCGGTTCCATATCTGGTTTCGGTTGACAGCAGCCAGGATATTCAGGCGCCCGATTTTTCGTCTATGAAAATTTACAGTGAATTGCGGATAAAAAAAGAATTTGGCATGAATGGTGAGGGCGAAGATTTTGCGGATTCGACGGACTCTGCCGGAGAAATAAACGGACAGGAAACAAACGGGCAAAACACAAACGGACAGAACGCGAGCGGACAGGAAACCGACGGACAGGAAACGTCGGAAGCGGAATATGACGCTGCAAAACTGGAGATTATAGACGCAACCAAATCAGGGTTTGTCCGCAGTGTAAATGTATTTGGGAAAGTCGTTTCAGGAGAAACATTTGCAGAAGTATTGTCGCTTGACACAACCAATTTTCATATCGACAAAGTAGAGGAAGGCTATCGCATTATTTCGATAGGAAAGGGGAACTCTATCGGAATGTCTGTTTACGCCGTGCGGCTTATAAGGCGAAACAGGGCAGTACATACGACGAAATTATTTCTTACTATTATCCGGAAACAATACTTTCGGACGGCATATCCTATTAAAAAGGATAGTATCCATTTTTTTCATTTTGTGTATATATCCTGATAAATCAGGCAACAATACCCATGAGGTGATAAAAATGAAGAAATTTTTTAATGTTATTAAGAGAAATATTTTCTACATTGCCCTGATTGCCGGAATGGTGGCGCTTGTAGGACTTGTGGCTCTATATAATGTAAAAACGCAGTCAGATGATGAAAATGTAGTAAGTTCGGAAGCAGTAGAAGAAACCGCAGATAAAAGCGACAAAACCATTACAACCGAAGAAGTAAAAAGAAACACTTGGAGAAACCGCAAAAGAAGATACAACGACAGAAAGCAAAACTGAAACCGCATCCACGACAGAGAGCAAAGCAGAGGAAACCGTTTCGCAGAATGTGAAGGGAGAAGAACAGGTAAATCTGAATTTTTTGATGGAACCGCGGGACTGATGTGGCCATTAAATGGAAATATTATTATTCCATTCAGCATGGACACGACGGTATATTTTGAAACATTAAACCAGTATAAATGCAATCCGGGAATTGTAATCGAGGCAGCAGAAAATGACAAGGTTGTTGCAGCATATAAATGTAAGATTACAGAAATCACAAGCAATGCAGAATTTGGAAATATCGTAAAAGCTTCTCTTGGAAACGGATACGAAGTAATGTACGGACAGTTAAAGGATATTCATGTATCTGTCGGACAGGTACTCGAAGCAGGAAGCACCATTGGAACGGTGGCACAGCCGAGCCGGTATTATACAAAAGAAGGCACAAACCTTTATTTTGCAGTTACCAAAGATGGAAAGCCGGTTGACCCTGTTTCCATCATTGAGGGAGAATAACAAAAAGCCCGCAAAAAGCCGATTCACTGGCAATTGCGAGCTTTTTTTATGCAGCTTCAGAGCAAAATACTGAAAACAGTTTTTATTTAATTTCCTTCCGCTGAAAAACGAGGAGCGAAAGGATAGTCGGCAGAATCAGCAGAACAGCAGCGATTTCCATGGCGCGGGTAATAAGTCCGACTGTAAGGTTTTGCCAGGCAACAGCAGTCAGGCAGACGGTCGGGAGATTACTATAGATAACCTGCAAGGCTTCTTCCTCCGGGAAAATGGCGTAAAACAACATAATGCCATTTGGAAGCAGCGCTACGATGACAGCATAAATCCCGCACCATAAAAGGTCGGTGGAAAAAAACATACATAGCGAAGATGCCATCGTCTGTCCGCCGATAATCATTGGAATCATAATGGCAAACCGCAGAAAATAGTCCTGGTAGGCGGAAGCAGTCAAACTACCATCGCCTTTAAAACAAATATAATTTGTCAAAAGGTAAGCGCCGGAAACAACAATGATTCCAATAAATAAAATCAGAGTATTTACAATGCATTTGCAAAAAAAAATCGTATTCCGGCTGGTTCCGAAAAGAAACAATATTTTTCATTGTATTATTGCGCCATTCGCCAGAAAATCCGATATCGGTCGTAAAAATAATGCAGTACCAGACAATGCTTGCCATCATGTAAAGTCCTGCCATCAGAAGGTCGGAGCCTTCGATTTCAAATGGAATATGGATGACATTTAACGCATACCAGACGGAAACATTAATCAGAATCGCAATGACGGTTCCAATAATCAATAACGTATAAGGATAAGCGCGGTGGCTTAATTTAAAAAATTCACTTTTCAGGAAGTTATTCAATGGCAGTACCTCCTAACAAATCAATAAAGAAATCCTCCAGCGTAGTTTTGACGATTTCCAGAGAAAATAAATCATAGTTCCGTTCGAATAAAAAGCGGCTGAGTTTCTCGGTTGGATACAGTTCCGTATTTTCAAAAGAAATATAAATGCAGTCGTCCGCATCCTGATAGACAGCATCCAAATGCAGTTCCGCCCGAAGCGTATCGGCAGCCTGAGAACCATTGCTGGTTTTCACCTTTATGTAGCTTTTTTCTTTGGCTTCCAGTTCTTCGGCTGTCATTTCCTGAAGAATCTGTCCATGGTCGATAAAACCGTAGCAGGTCGCCATATTTGCCAGTTCCGAAAGAATATGAGAGGAAATAATAATCGTGAGCGCCCGCTCTTTATTCAGACGCAGCATCAGCTTTCGTATTTCAACAATACCGGAAGGGTCCAGTCCGTTGATAGGTTCATCCAAAATCAGAAATTCAGGATTGTGCATCAGCGCAAGTGCAATTCCCAGACGCTGTTTCATACCAAGTGAAAAATTCTTGAATTTCTTATCTTTTTGCCTCAAAAAGTCCGGTTTCTTTTAACACTTTTTCAACAACGGTTTTATCGGAAATTCCGCGCTGTATCCGGTAATATTCCAGATTTCGCTCCGCGGAGAAAAATGGATAAAACGCAGGCGTTTCGATAATTGCGCCGGTTCTGCGGCGTGCCTCATTTAACCCTCTCGTTCCGGTTTGCCCAAAAAGTTCAATGCTTCCATAGTCCGGTGCATTCTGTCCGGTAAACAGACGCAGCAGCGTCGTCTTTCCGGCCCCATTTTTTCCAATCAGGGCATAAATGTCGCCTTTTTTTAACAGACATATTTATTTTATTTAAAGCAGCCTTATCGCCATACAAAACTTCTACATCGCATGCTTTGGCAATGATTTCTTCCATGTACGCATCTCCTGTTCCGGTTTGCAAAAAAATCTGCTGGTTGGGAATAAAAAACAAATTTTTTACCTACAATATTAGAATACCGTTTTAGCAGAAGAAAGTCAATTGGAAGAAAAAATGAATTGCAGGAAAGGTAATTTCAGATTCCAGAATTTCAGATTTTGTGACAAATTTTAAATTACAGATTTTGATTACAGATTTTGGTTTTCAAATTCTCAAATTCTCAGCGAAAAAAAAAAATTTGACAACAGAAAAAACACTTGCTATACTCAGATTTGGTAAAATAATTGAAAAGCGTTGGACGGAGACAGTAAATCATTTCCAAAAGGCAGAGCGAGCCGGTGATGGTGCAAGACCGGTGCGAGTAGGGAATCATTGAAAATCACTCCTAAGCTTCAGACCGAAAGCATACAGTCAGTAGGCTCTGACGTCATTTCTTCGTTACGGAAAGCACATATGTTAGTATGCAAGTAATAAGGTGGTACAACGAGAACTTTAAACCTTCGTCCTTTTTGCGGCGGAGGTTTTTTTTGTTGCTGAAGCATCGGAAGAAGCTGCGGGTATCAGACGCAGAAGCATGAATTAAAGAAAGGATGAAGAAGATGTACGAAAAAGTATCAACAAAATTGAATTTCGTCGACAGAGAGCAGAAAGTTCTGGATTTCTGGAAAGAAAATCAGGTATTTGAGAAAAGCGCGTAGAAGAAACAAAAAAAGACCTGCCGACCTACACATTTTATGACGGACCTCCAACCGCAAATGGAAAACCGCATATCGGTCATGTGCTGACAAGGGTTATCAAGGATATGATTCCAAGATACCAGACGATGAAAGGTCATAATGTCGTAAGAAAGGCCGGCTGGGATACTCATGGACTTCCGGTTGAACTGGAAGTTGAAAAACTGCTTGGTATTGATGGCAAAGAACAGATTGAAGAATACGGACTGGAGCCATTTATTCAGAAGTGTAAAGAATCCGTATGGAAATACAAAGGCATGTGGGAGGAGTTCTCCGGCAAGGTTGGTTTCTGGGCAGATATGGATAATCCATATGTAACATATCACAATGACTTCATCGAGTCCGAATGGTGGGCGCTGAAAACCATCTGGGATAAAGGTCTGCTTTATAAAGGATTCAAAATCGTACCGTATTGTCCACGCTGCGGCACGCCGCTTTCCAGCCATGAAGTAGCACAGGGATACAAGACGGTTAAAGAGCGTTCCGCAGTTGTAAGATTCAAGGTTGTTGGAGAGAATGCATATTTCCTTGCATGGACGACAACACCATGGACACTGCCATCGAACGTTGCGCTTTGTGTCAACCCGGATGAAACGTATGTAAAGGTAAAGGCGGCTGATGGATACACCTATTATCTGGCTGAAGCGCTTGCAGATAAGGTGCTTGGCTCGCTTGGAAAAGAAGCAGCCGAAGATGCTCCGGCAGTTCCGGCATATGAAGTTCTTGAAACCTACAAAGGAAAAGACCTGGAATATAAGGAATACGAGCCATTGTATGCGTGCGTAAAAGCCTGTCTGTGAAAAACAGCACAAAAAAGGACATTTCATTACCTGTGATTCCTATGTAACGATGACAGATGGTACCGGTATCGTTCATATTGCGCCTGCATTTGGTGAGGACGATGCAAATGTAGGAAGAAAATACGACCTTCCATTTGTACAGTTTGTAAATGGAAAAGGTGAAATGACAGAAGAAACCCCATATGCAGGATTGTTTGTAAAAGATGCGGACCCGAAGGTTCTGGTTGATTTGGACAAAGAAGGACTTCTGTTTGACGCACCGAAATTTGAACATGAATATCCGCATTGCTGGCGATGCGATACGCCGCTGATTTATTATGCAAGAGATACCTGGTTTATTAAAATGACTGCAGTCCGGGATAAACTGGTAAAAAAAATAATGATACGGTAAACTGGATTCCGGAGAGCATTGGAAAAGGACGTTTTGGTGACTGGTTAAAGAATGTACAGGATTGGGGACTTTCCCGGAACCGTTACTGGGGTACGCCTTTAAATATCTGGGAATGTGAATGCGGATGCCGCCATGCAATTGGTTCAATTGAAGAATTAAAGAGCATGAGCGATAACTGTCCGGACGATATCGAACTGCACCGACCGTTTATTGATGCAGTCACCATCAAATGTCCGGAGTGCGGCAAGCAGATGCATCGTGTAACAGAAGTCATTGACTGCTGGTTTGATTCCGGTTCGATGCCATTTGCACAGTGGCATTATCCGTTTGAGAATCAGGACGTTTTTGAAAAGCACTTCCCGGCTGATTTTATCAGTGAGGCGGTCGACCAGACAAGAGGATGGTTTTATTCGCTGATGGCGATTTCAACGCTGTTGTTTGATAAGGCGCCATTTAAGAACGTCATTGTTCTTGGACATGTTCAGGATAAAGACGGACAGAAGATGAGTAAATCCAAAGGAAATGCAGTGGACCCGATGGATGCGCTGAATAAGTATGGCGCAGACGCCATCCGCTGGTATTTTTACAGTAATTCAGCGCCATGGCTTCCGAATCGATTCCATGAGGATGCGGTTGTTGAGTGCCAGAGAAAATTCCTCGGAACGCTCTGGAACACCTATGCTTTTTATGTGTTATATGCAAATATCGACAACTTTAATCCGCTGGAGCATGAGCTGGAATACGAAAAGCTGTCGCTGATGGATAAATGGCTGTTGTCAAAGCTGAACTCAACCGTAAAAAGCAGTCGATGAGAACCTTGCCGCATATAAGATTCCTGAAACGACCAGAGTGCTGGAAGAATTTGTCGATGACCTTTTCCAACTGGTATGTGCGTCGCGGACGGGAACGTTACTGGGCGAAGGGAATGGAGCAGGATAAAGTAAATGCTTATATGACGCTTTATACAGCGCTTGTTACGATTGCGCTGACGTCCGCTCCGTTAATTCCATTTATGGCAGAAGATAGTTATCAGAATCTGGTAAGAAGCGTGGATAAGGACGCTCCGTTGTCCGTTCATCTCTGTGAGTTCCCGAAAGTGGAAACTTCCATGATTGACACAGAGTTAGAAGCTGCTATGGACGAAATTTTAAAAATTGTCGTGCTTGGACGTGCAGCAAGAAATACTGCAAATATCAAGAACCGGCAGCCGATTGGAACGATGTATGTAAAAGCGGAGAAAGAGCTGAACGAAGAAGAAACCGCTATCGTGAAGGATGAGCTGAATATCAAGAATGTTGAATTTACAGACGACGTATCCGGTTTCAGTTCCTACACCTTTAAACCGCAGCTTCGTACAGTCGGACCAAAATATGGAAAGCAGTTAGGTGGAATAAAGGCGCATCTTTCTGCATTGGATGGAAATGCAGCAATGGCGGAACTCAAAGAAAAGGGCGCGCTTACATTTGACGTAAACGGCACAGAAGTTTCTCTGGCAGAAGAAGACTTGCTGATTGATATTGCACAGTCTGAAAAATTATGTAACGGAAACAGATAATGCGGTAACCGTCGTAATCGATACAAATCTGACAGAAGAACTTCTGGAAGAAGGATTTGTCAGAGAAGTTGTTTCCAAGATTCAGACGATGCGGAAGGAAGCAGGTTTTGAAGTCATGGATAAGATTGTTGTATATGCAGAGGGCAGCGATAAAGCGGCTGCGCTGATGCAGGCAAATGAAGGCAGCATTAAATCCGACGTTATGGCAGATGCTCTTGTAACCGGCAGCATGGACGGATATTCAAAAGAATGGAATATCAACGGTGAAAAAGTAACGCTTGGCGTAAAGAAGAATGCCGAATAAAAAAAATTAATACTTGCTTTTTTAAAAAAGGGTTGTATTATATAATATAGAAAAATAAATTTTTTATAAGATTTGTTCTTTAAAAAATTGCAGGGTGCAAGGAAGTACTGGGCATTGTTCTTTCTTGCACCTAATTTTATGTATTCGTTTTGTTTTACAGGGAAGTGGAGGTAATAAAAATGGAAAAACTGAATGAAATCGTAAGTGCAGTTGACACATTTTGTGTGGGGGACCGGTCATGCTTGTTCTTCTGGTAGGAACCGGTATCTTTCTCACAATCAGAACAAGATTTTTACCATGGAGAAATCTTGGATACGCAATTAAGAGTACGCTTAGCAACGAAGCGCGGACAAAGAACAGAGGAACCGGCGATGTGTCGCCATTCTCGGCGCTGACGACCGCCCTTGCGGCTACGATAGGAACCGGTAATATCGTCGGTGTTGCGACCGCTATGGTTGCCGGCGGACCGGGCGCGCTTGTCTGGATGTGGATATCTGCGTTATTTGGATTAACATCAAAATTTTCAGAGTGTATGCTGGCGATCAAATATCGTGAAGTCAACGCAAAAGGCGAAATGTCCGGTGGACCGATGTATACGATGAAGAAAGCGTTTAAACATAAGAAATTTGGAAGCTTTCTCGGATGGCTGTTTGCAATCTTTGCTGTTATTGCATCATTTGGTATTGGAAACATGACGCAGGCAAATTCGATTGCTTCCTCTATGAAAGAAACATTTCATGTAAGCCCGGTCGTAATCGGTGTAATTCTTACCGTATTGGCGTTGTTAATTATTATCGGCGGTATTAAGTCGATTTCAAAAATTTCATCCGTTGTCGTTCCGTTTATGGCAATCTTTTATGTGATTGCGGGTGTTATCGTTATTATAGGAAATATTTCCAATGTTCCGGAAGGCATAAAAGAAATATTTACACTGGCATTTTCGATAAAATCTGTTTCCGGCGGTGTGCTTGGTTCCGTTGTTGCATCTATGATGAGTGCGATGCGGTTTGGTGTTGCCAGAGGTGTTTTCTCCAATGAAGCAGGTATGGGTTCAGCAGCCATTACAGCAGCAGCAGCAACAACAGATAATCCGGTACGTCAGGGTTATATCAATATGACAGGTACATTCTGGGATACCATTGTTGTTTGTACAATTACAGGTCTTGCAATTGCAAGTTCCGGTGTGCTTGGAAAGACATCAACTGTAACAACCGGCGCGTATGAGATGGTCGCAGAGGATACGGTATCGCTTACATATGAAGAAGATGGAAAAGAAAAGACAAATGAATATACGGTTTCTTATCAGAATGGCGAATTGAAGTTAGTTGGAGGTGCCGCAGATATTGTTCTGACTCCATATGCAGAAGCATCGGATGACGAGGCATTTGCAAAGCTTCAGCATCAGCCGGATACGAAAGAAGCAGCCTACCCAATGGCGTGATAAGCGGCGCATGGACGTCAGGCGGCAATGCATACATATTTAACGAAGACGGTTCCTACTACTATGAGGAAGCTTTTATACAGGCTCGGCGCTTACGATAAAAGCATTTGAAACCGTTCTTGGAAAAGCGGGCGCATGGGTTGTAACCATTGGTATTGCGTTGTTTGCATTCTCGACAATCCTTGGATGGGAATATCATGGTGAGAAAGCGTTTGAATACCTGTTTAAGTCCCATAAGTACAATATGATTTACAGAATCGTATTCTCACTGGTCGTATATGTTGGAGCAACGACATCATTGGATTTGGTATGGAATTTCTCGGATATCGCGAATGCGCTGATGGCAATTCAAATCTGATTTGTCTGTTAATTCTCAGTAAGGAAATAGCAACCGATATGCAGGATTTCCAGAAGATTTTAAAGGCAGAAAAAGCTGCTAAATAAGCCTGTATCCGAATATTTGGATTTGGGCAGAAAAGAAGCATAGCGGGAAAAAGAAACAACATAGGATGCTATTGTTGGTATCGTATAGAGATTCTTTTTCCTGCCATGCTTTTTCTTTTTAAATCGTCTTTTTTAGTGGCAAAAAGGCGATTTATGAGTATAATTATAATAAACGTGCAGTCAAAGCCAATGAGAGAAAAGAAAATAAGAGAATGCTGCCTCAGGCAGTCCGCCGCATGGTATGCGGGGAACAGGAACGATAAGATACAAATTATTTGACTGCTTTTTTTATATTCCAGGGCAAAGGCTGCCGGAGCAATCCGACAGCGGCTGCCCGGACAGAATCGTCTGTCTGCTGAAAAGGCGCGGAATATAGAAAAACCGGAATGCAGGCATTTCCTGCACAGAAGAACAGAGAAAACGATGGAACAAACAATAGAATAAATGATGGAACAAACAATGGAAAAAGTACATAATTATACTTACATCGTCCGGTGCAGTGATGGAAGTTATTACACCGGATGGACAAATAATCTTGAAAAACGGATGAAAGAACATAATGAAGGACGAAAGGGCGCCAAATACACCAGAGGCAGGCGCCCGGTTGTCCTTGTCTATTCGGAAGAATTTGATACGCCGGAGGCGGCGATGAGCCGGGAATGGCATATTAAACAATTGAGCCGGAAAGAAAAGGAAGCATTGATTGCAGAGATGCAGAAAAAATCATCGAGCGGGAGGATATAAAATGGGACGACAATTATGGAAACCGGGAAATATGCTTTATCCGGTGCCTGCAGTTATGGTAACATGTAAAAAGAGAAGGCGGAAAACCAAATATAATTACAATTGCATGGGCAGGAACCGTATGCAGTTCACCGGCAATGGTTTCGATTTCAGTTAGACCGGAACGCTATTCTTATGATATTATAAAAGCGACCGGAGAATTTGTAATCAACCTCGTAACAGAGGACTTAACGTTTGCGACTGACTTCTGCGGCGTGAAAAGCGGAAAGGATATCGACAAATTTCAGGAAACGGGACTGCATACCTGTCCGGGAATGACGGTTGCGACGCCCGGTATTGCTGAGAGTCCGGTCAATATTGAGTGCAAAGTTCGTCAGGTAATTCCTGCTTGGAAGCCATCATATGTTTCTGGCAGAAGTAACCGGCGTTCAGGTGGATGAAGCATATATGAATAAAAATGGCAAATTTGAACTGAACCGGCTTGGACTGGTAGCATATTCACATGGAGAGTATTTTAAACTTGGAAAGAAACTTGGAACATTTGGCTATTCGGTTCGAAAAAAAAAGTGTTGATAGAGCAGCCATTTGGGAATTGGTATCAGAAAAAACGGGAAGTCATATTTGGATGGAGATAGGTGCGTATGAAATTAGAATTACAGGCATATGGAAAAATTAATCTGGGATTGGATGTTCTGCGGAAACGGGAAGACGGATATCATGAAGTGAAGATGATAATGCAGACGGTAAAGCTGCATGACACGCTTTATTTTGAATCGGTAGAGGAAGATGTAATTATCCTCAGTACGAATGCGGATGGACTTCCTGTAAATGAGGACAATCTGATTTACCGGGCATGTCAGATGCTGAAAACAGAATACAAAAATAACAGACGGTATCCGGATTTTTTCTGGACAAACAGCTTCCGGTTGCGGCAGGAATGGCAGGCGGAAGCGCAGATGCGGCGGCAGCCCTGATTGGCATGAACCGGATATTTGATATTGGTCTTTCCAAGGACAAGCTGATGGAGTATGGAGTAAAATTGGGGGGCGGATGTTCCGTACTGCATTCTGCAGGGAACCGCATTGTCGGAAGGAATCGGTGAGAAACTGACAGCGCTTTCTCCGATGCCGGAGTGCGTTCTTCTGCTTGCAAAACCACCCATTGATGTATCGACAAAGATGGTTTATGAAAACCTGCATGCAAATGAACTTAGCCGCCATCCCGATATTGACGGTATGATAGAAGCGCTGAGCCATCAGGATTTGCAGGGAATAACGAAACGGATGGAAAATGTGCTGGAAACAGTAACGGTGACGCGGTATCCGGTTATTTCCGAGATAAAGAACTGCATGACAGATATGGGAGCGATGCAATCGCTGATGAGCGGAAGGAAGCGGTCCGACGGTATTTGGAATTTTTACCGAGAAAGAAACCGCAGAAAAAGCGGCAGAAGAAATCAGAAACCGGAAACTGGCGAATGAGATATTTGTGACGCAGCCATATAACATAAGATAGCTGTAGAAAAATGAATGGATATTCAAAATCTGGCGTGTGAAAATTATATTTGGAAATGGAGAAAAGTATGTATGGACCTGAAATTAAATATGAATGAATATCTTCCGCTGCGGGAGGTCGTATTTGAAGCATTAAGGGACGCAATTGTACATGGAGAATTTGAACCGGGAGAACGGTTAATGGAAGTTACGCTTGCCAAACGTCTGGGCGTCAGCAGAACTCCTGTCCGGGAAGCCATACGTATGCTGGAGCTGGAGGGCTTGGTTGTGATGGTTCCAAGAAAAGGGGCGGAGGTAGCGCGTATAACGGAAAAAGATTTGCGTGATGCATTGGAAATCCGAATCTGTCTGGAAGAACTGGCAGTCGAACTGGCATGTAAACGAATTGACACAGAAGGAAAAGAACGGTTGAAAAAAAGCATGTATTCATTTTCGGGAAGCCATCAGTTCAAAGCTGGTTCCGGCGATTGTAGATACGGATGTTGAATTTCATGATGTGATTTTTTCAGTAACCAACAATCCGCGTTTGGTAAACCTCGGAAATAATTTCAGGGAACAGGTATATCGTTACCGCGTCGAATATGTACGGGATATGGGATATCATGACAAGCTGGTAGAAGAACATGATGCGATAACAAATGCGATTTTATTAGGGGATGTGGATACAGCAAAGAAAATAATGCATCAGCATATCTATGACCAGGAGCAGATTGTAATTCACAATATTCAGAAAAAGGGGTAGTCGTTCCGGATAGAAAGCAAATTTTTATCCGGAACAATCAACGGTCTAATAACTCAACAAGACGGTTTACATACCGCTGTTGCAATTCCTGTTTATTGGCTCTGCCAATCGGAATTGTTGCTGCGTCGTCTAAAATTAACATATAGTTGTCAATTCTATAAATATGTGCCAGATTGACCAGAATGCTTCTGTAGCATTGATAAAAAGTTATATGGTTCCAGTTCCTTTTTCCAGTATTTAAGACTGCCTTTGCAGCGTATTTCTTTATCGTGAAAATAAAAGTCCAGTGAATTATTTTTTTGCTGTTGGCAACTTGAATATACAGGACGTCCCGGATATTGACAGCAACAAGACCGGATTCTGTACTGAGCATAGAATATGTAATATGACTTTCTTTGAATTCTTTTATGATACGGTTCATCAATTTGTGGATATCATCGTCAGAAAATGGTTTCATCAGGTAAGAAAACGGATGAACTTCAAAACTGTCCTGCATATATATGGAATGACAACTGATAAAAACGATAATAACGTGTTTTGTGACGGTACTTCTTATCTTTTCTGCTACTTTTAAGCCTGACATCCCAGGCATTTCAATATCGAGGAATATAATATGATAATCGTCCGGCTGTTTATATTTTTTTCGAGCAGGTCGGCGCCATTCAGAAACGTATCAATATGAAACGTAGTATCAGTTGCTATATGATAGCTTTCCAGCATATTTATTAATTTTTGAATATCAGTTTCATTATCATCGCAAATAGCAATATTGAGATTAAGCTCCATAGTCGACCCCCCTTAAATTAAATAAAAAGATTAAGAACTGTTATTAGTGTAACACGAATCGCCAAAAAAATGGTAGATTTTTACATAAAAAATGCAGTTCGTCCCCTTTCTTTTTTTACCATTCGTCGGTGTCGTGTGTCACTACCCCAAGGCTGTGTTATAATGAACGAAAGCATGAACGCAGTCTGCTTCAGGGAAGCGACTGACTGCTTGCAGGCAGGGCGGTGAAGTTTTGCCAACGAAATTATAGAAGGACAGGGAAAGGGGAACGAAAAAAAACCATATTTGGTGTAACTGTCTTACGTTGGTATTATAAATTGCGCAGCCGATAGAACGGTTTGCGCAGGGATACAATGAACAGATAATAGATAATTGCGAAACGACAAATCATCTTATTGTGTTGTGCAAATGCAAGTATACCAGCGCAGGACGTTCCCACTTGATTCGGTCTGCAACGGTACATAAGACACCAAAGTACGGTGTCTAAGTACCGGCGACCCTCATACCACCTGCTTCTGGCATCATGCATTCTGCACAACCATTATGAAAGATTCATAGTTTCGCAATTACCTGAAACAGATTAATTTAAAAGGAGGAATATTTATGAAAAAAAACTACAATTTGTAATGAAAAACAAGATTATGATTGCTGTTATGGTGGTAGTTATGGCATTTGGAATAAGCACTGTACCAGTTGATGCAGCAGTTGTTGTAACAGATGTGATAAGTGCCGGTTCCGGACATACATTATATGTAAGGGAGTCTGGTAAAGAAACCGTTCTTGGAACAATGTATGTACAGAGAAGTTCTTCGTCAATCAGTAATACCTTTACTGCTTCTAAGACATGTGGTTCGACCATTGTATATGTTTCTTCAACAACAAGCAATTTTAAATCAAACAGCAAAACAAAATTGAAGGCAAAAGAAACGGTTAAAGTAGAAAAAATCCGTTGAGGCATCATATGCATATGGATTTTGCAGCGTATCCTATTAGAGATAGGATATAAGAATTGGTAAAGGGCGGTTCTACCTTTACTGAAAAAGAAAAGGTAGGACCGTTTAACAAAAAATCAGGAAAGCGGGGGGTAGTGATATGAAGAAAGCAGGAAAAATTATAATTATTATTGTGTGTATTGCAGTTGTAGCAGGACTTGGATATGTGATTCCTCGCATGATGAAACAGTATCCGGAAGCTGTTTTATCAGAGAAAGTGAAGTTTTGCACAGAAGACGGAATGTATTATGCAAAAAATAACAGGCTTTTTTTTTTGATGCTGAGGCGGAAACAGAGGTAATCGTCTGCAATAAGGCAAATTGCAAGCATGATACAACCGATTGTAATGCCTATACAATAGACATACAGCCATATCTGCTCTGCTATAATGACAATATCTATATTTCGGAGGGCATGGTAAATTTTACATCAAATGAAGAAGGAGAGGACGTCTATGAGGCAGAGATACGACTGCGGGAATTGAAGCAGGATGGAAGCGTTGGGCGGACCATCTATTCTGCAGATAACGGTGCAGTATGTGATTTGAGAATGATAAATGGAGTGCTTTATTTTACTGCATGGACTTATCATAATGGATTTCAGATAAATGATGATTCAGTGGATTGGAAGTTATATGCGTATGATTTGCGTTGGAAGCGGTTAAAAGTCATAAAAAGTTATGAGGCAGACGAGGAACATGATAATGCGAATCTTACATTGGAGGAATGTGACAGGGACGACGTTCTGTATGTAAATTATTCCTATTTTGACAGTGAAGAAAATGAAACGACAGAAATACTGTTGTATGATATTGAGAACGATACCTGGCGTACATTAAAGGAAGATAAAGAAAACAGTTGTTAACTTGATACGAGTCGACGATACGGTATATCTGATACGAAATGAAATCGTAGATGACGTAGAGTGGAGAGTAATATATAAGTGTGATGCAGAACTCCAAAACGAAGAAGAATGGCTGCGGATAGAAAATGCCCATGAAGATTTTTTTTAAATGGCTATATGTATATTTTTTAACTCCGATTACAATAAGTTCTTATATGAATACGCAACCGGTGATTTTTTATTTTGCACATAACGCATTTACAAACGAAGGAACATATGTCCCGGACGTATATGATATTGATGCGGAACGAAATCGTATTTTTATAAATGCGACAGATTTTACAGGTTATAAACCGGGGGATTTCTTGCCGGGAGATATGACGGATGCTGCGGTTACAGATTGGGATACGTTTTTAAGTGAGAACTTTGTCAAGCTTACGGAAGAAAATGAAGCGGAAATAAAAGCATTTGATTGGCTGCAGTTACCCGAACAGGAATAGAAAGGGGGTAAAAAAAAAGCATGGAACTACGCTTGGAGCATATTTCGAAGATTTATAAAAACACGACGGCGTTGGACGATTTTTTCCATGACATTTTCCGAAGGAATATACGGACTGCTCGGACCAAACGGAGCGGGCAAAAAGTACCTTGATGAAAGTAATTACCCGAAATATCAAACCGACGTCCGGACAAATCTTTTTTGAGGGAACGGATATACATATCTTGAAAAGGGAGTATCAGAAGCAAATCGGATATATGCCGCAGCAACAGGCAATCTATCCATTTTACACCGGGCGGATGTTCCTTTCTTATATGGGTTTGTTAAAAGGGGTAGAAAAGAAAAAACTGAATGATGAAATCGAAAAATTTGCCGCAAAAAAAGTAAATTTATCCGATGTGCTGGACAGAAAAGTTGGCACCTATTCCGGCGGAATGAAACAGCGGCTGTTGATTGCTCAGGCATTTCTTGGGGATTCCAAAATAATTATTTTTGATGAACCGACAGCCGGGACTTGACCCGAAAGAGCGGATTCATGTCAGAAATCTGATTCATGACAATTCTGCCGATAAAATTATATTGATTGCGACACATGTTGTACAGGATATCGAGGATATCGCAAGTCAGATTATGCTGTTAAAAAAAAAGGCGTCCTCATCGAAATGGCATCGCCGGAAACATTGATTTCACGAGTGAAAGATAAGGAAAATCCGGACCTTGAGGATGTGTACCTGAGTATTTTCGGGGAATAGCTTCTGAAAGTTAGTGTTAATAGGGTTAGAGAAAAGGAGGCTGTGACTTGAGATATTTTTTTAAATGAAATACATGCGATTCTGTGTAATCGGAAATTGGTGCTGTGTTTCCTGTTATTTTTGGTTTTGAATGCCGGACTGCTTACGGTTTATTTTGATACGGATGAAATAGACGATGAGTATTATTTACGGATAAAGACGGAAATGGCAGCGGATTCGGAATATATCTTTGAGGCATATGGCAATGACCCGGAGTCGGAAACCTGTAAGGTGCTTTATCAGGAATATATGGCATGCAGCACATATGATGTATATTTGGAGAACGTAATTGCGGACGCAAGGGGAAATACGCAGATTTCTATTTTCCAGACGAAGTTTGCCATCAGCAATCTGGAACAGACAGAGCAGGATTTCAAAAAAACTGGAAGGAACGGAACCTGTTTTTGTCGGCGGATACGGTATAACAGAGGCAATCAATTTTTCAGGAAGTTATATTTTGATATTTTTCCTTTTGATTGTGCTTGTTTTTGAACTGATATTGCGGGATAAAAAAAGAACGGATTGGCAAATCTGTATAAAACGACCTGGCATGGCGATAGTCGGCTGCTTTTGTCCAAATATGCAGCGTCTGTTGTATACCTTGCATTTTTCGTTGGGTGTGCATTTGCCTGCAATTTGCTGATTGCCAGATGGCGATTTGGCGTCGTTGATTTTTCTGCCCCGGTACAAAGCCTGCTTCCATATGTGGGAGTTGGATTCCAATGCGGGATAGGAATGTTTTTCGTGCTTGCCTGTCTGGCGAAAATTGTGATTCTGGCAATGGGACTGGCAATCTTATATCTGTGTGTTGTGCTTTCCTCAAATGAGGTTATTTCCTGTATCTGGATAGCCGGATTTTTGTTCGTTGAAATGTTGCTGAAGCTGATTGGCACAAAAATGAATATAGCGCTGTTGCGCAGAGTGTCAATTTTGGAGATGCTTGATACAGAGCAGTTTTTTTTCCTATTTGAATTATAATCTGGCGTCGCATGCGGTTTCTGCTGTGCTTATAGATATCGTCGTTTGCGTTATCGTACTGGTGCTGATGCTTGTTCTGGCATCGTTTTTCTATATAGAAGGAAGCAGCGATTATCAGGCAGGGGGCATAAGCATCCGGCGGAACAAACAAAAGCAGAAGCCCAAACGCGCAGTTACTTCGATATGGAGATTGGAAGGACATAAGCTGTGGCTGGGATATAAAATGATTTTTGTATATATCATGCTGATATTACTGCAAGGATATATTTATCAGAATAAAATCGTTCATTGGAATTTGAATGATAATGTATACCGGTATTATATGAAGCAGATAGAAGGCGATATCACGCAGGAGAAGCTGGACTATATAGATTCCGAATATCAAAGATTTGAGGATTTGAATGCGGAATATAGCCAGTTGGAGACGGATTTTAATGATGGAAAGGTGCCTGAATATGTTTATAATACAAGAACAGATGAAATTAATGAGGAGTTGTTGTATGAGAATGGCTTCCTGCAATGCCGGGATTATGTTGAATACATAAAAAAAAACTGTGTGGAATTCAGACGCAGATATCGGAAGCGGATACAGAGAAGCTTCAGGAAACAGGCTTTGTGTATAACCGCGGCTGGGATATGCTTGCCGGAGGAACGGACTTTGGAGATGATATACAAAATGCGGTGAAACTGATTGTTGTGCTGATGCTTACAACTGCCTTTTTTTGTATTTTGAGGATTTACAGGTACAAAATCGATGGGATTTTGGATATTACAAGTAACTATCAAAAACTCAGATGGATAAAGGCAGGAAAACTGCTGCTTGTGATTCTGGTAACGTTTTTACTGGTCTATCTGCCGGATATCGTGTGGATATACAAGAATGTAGGACTGGTAGGAAGTGAGTACAGTGCCGATTGCCTTAGGTGCCTCTCGGAAACAGGATTAAAAACAGGCATTCTGGGATATTTTGTTCTGGTATATGGAATCCGCCTGCTTACGGTTCTTGTTCTTACCTTTGTATATATAAAAATTGGCAGGCTGATAAAAGTACAAACGGTGCGATTTTCTGTGCCGCCGCAGTTGTGTTGCTGCCATTAATTCTGTATCTTTCCGGCATCAAGGGAGCGGGCGAATATCCGCTTGTCCGGCTGTTGTCCGGAAACATGATATGGCGATAAGTCAGTTAAATATTAAAAATAATTATCTTGTATTAAACATTTATATTGAAACGTGCCTTCCGGCAGATTTTGTTAAGAAAATCTGCCGGATTTTTTATGGTATAGGAAGGTTTTCACTTTTTTTTGATAGCTTCTTTCAAATTGTGGGGATGTGCGAAATACATTTTTATTATTGTATGCACAGTAGACCGCATAAATTAGCAGATTACTGGCAATCCTAGGAATAACAAGGAAACAGGGAGATGACATGGTGGAAAAAAACAGTAAAAAGCGCAGGCACAAAAGGCGAGAATAGCAAAAGCGAAAGTATGAAAGATGAAAACAGCGAATGCGCGAAAAGTGAGAATAGTAAAAAGCGCAAGCACAAAAAGGCGAGGACCAGGGCGGCGTATATGGTGCGGACAGTCGAATTTCTGAAAATATAGAGGATAATATTTCGCGGGTGAAAGCGCTTTTTTCAGGACTGGGGCGATATTGTTGAACGTCGGTTTGAAGTTCGGAGAGCGGAATGCTGCAATATGACAGGTGTTGCCGGAGCAATCTATGTAGTTTATATTGATGGACTTTGTGATAACAACCTAATAGAGGATACGATTATTAAACCGGTAACATGGGAATGGAGAAAGGAAAACGACATTTGCCTGTGGGAAGCAATGGACCGGTTTGAAACGCAGTCAGCAGACATAAAAGCAGAGGATGATTTTAAAAATGTGATATTTTCTGTGCTGAAAGGCGATACAGCAGTATTTGTTTCGGATGCCGCAAAGGCGTTTATTGTTTCGTCCAAAAAGCTTCCGGTTCGTGGAGTAGAAGAAAGTTCAACGGAAGGCGGCATGCGTGGTCCGCGGGATAGTTTTAACGAGAGTATTCGCACGTCGACAGCGCTTATACGAAGAAGAATAAAAGATACGCGGTTAAAATTGATTCAGGATACAATCGGGGTTCGGTCAAGGACGGAATATGGAATCATGTATATTGATGATATTGCCAAAAAAGGCCTGGTTGAAAATATTAAAAACAGAATGGCGGAGTATGAAATTGATGCAATTTTTGACAGCGGTATGGCGGAACATCTGATGGAGAAAAAAATGGTATCGTCCGTTTCCTGTTTTTCAGGCGACAACAAGACCGGATAAAGCGGCGGCTGCACTTGCAGATGGCAGAGTTGTCATTTTATTTGACAATTCTCCGGAAGTTATCATTGCTCCTGCAACAATCAATACGCTTTTTTCAGACTGCAGATGATTATTATAACCGCTGGCCGGTGGCAACGTTTGCCAGAATCATCCGCTATCTTGCAGCGTTGATTGCAGTAGGACTGCCGGGATTTTATATTGCAGTGACATGTTATCACCGGGAAGTCATTCCCGATAAATTGTTATATGCAATTGCTGTTGCAAGAAGCCAGTTGTCCTTCCCGATTGTACTTGAAGTGTTGATTATGGAGCTGCTTTTTGAACTTCTCCGGGAAGCAGGAATCCGTCTGCCAAGCCAATTGGGAAATACGATTGGTGTTGTTGGCGGTTTGATTGTAGGGCAGGCGGCGGTAGAGGCAGGTATCGTCAGTACCATTGTCGTGATTGTAGTTGCGTTGACCGCAATTGCCTCTTTTGCAATCCCAAATGAAGCGTTTGCATCTGTGTTTCGGCTTCTGAAATTCCTGACAATTCTTGCGGCGGCATTTTTTTGGATTGTATGGCTTTCTCCTGGTTATGCTTGTATTGATTTATCATCTGGCAAGCTTAAACAGCTTTGGGATTCCATATATGTCACCGATTGTAACCTGCGGCTATGAAGAAGATGGAATGGAGGACTTCATTTTAAGAAAGCCAATTAAGAAATTCATTTACCGTCCTGCATGGGCAAACCATCAGGAGCGGCGTCGTCTAAAGAAGAAACAAAATAGAAAAAAGAAGAATCAAACTAAAAATAATTCAAGAAAAAAAAGAAGCAAACTGGAAAAACAAATAGAAAAAAAGAAACAAAAAGAAAAATTAAAATTCAACATAACAAGGAATGAAAAGGAAAATGGTAAATGGACTACAATAATGTGACGTTTTCGACAGCTTTTTATAACCGGTTTTTTTCTGATTGCCCCGATTACATTGTGGAGTACCGTCCGAATTATGGAGGGATATTCAAAAAGAAACGATATTTTGTCACTTTTTCTGATGGGAATATATGCATTGATTTATGTGGTGCTACTATATCTTGCGCTTGTAAAAACATCATCAGGAGAAGAAGCAGAAGGAAAAAGTCTGTTTGGAAACATGCAAAAAACATGGAGTAATAAGAAAAAAAACAGTTATTGCATCGATTTATGTGGTAAGATATGCAATCCGGCTTACTTTTTTTCTTGTATCTTTTTACACTCGGATGTCAGACGCTAATGCTTCCGGAATATTCAAAAGCCATAATAGCAGTACCGATTCTGTTGGCGCTCTTTTATATGGCAGGAAAAGGGTTACGGGGTTATATCGGATTTGGGGAAGCGGGTTTTGCCGGACTTATATTCTGCCTTGCAATATTTGTTATCTGCAGCTTTGGAAATGCAGAGTTTTTCCCGATTATCGGAGTATGCGTCGTTTGGGAAAGATTCTTCAATCAGCTATACGATTTGCTCTGTTATGTCAAAGGGATACTTGTTAGTTACCGGTCTTTGCATGCTGGAGTTTATCCTGTTTTTATATCTGAAAGTAAAAAAAGACGAAAACGGGGAATGCTGGTTTGGACGGTGTCGGTTCCGGTTGTATTTTCTGTTATTGCCTCTTGTTTTGTGGTTGCCTTACTGGGCGGTAAATTCGGATTCAGCGGCAAAAAGGAACTACTAAATGTTGTGGGTGCAATGAAACTGCCGGGTGGGGCAAATGCCAGAATTGGTTTGCTTGCATGTTATATGTTTGTTCTATCCGGTATCATGCTGATGGCGGTACATGCATTGTTTATCTGTCGGTTTCTTCTGGAGGAATGGCAGATGTTCCGGTTTGCGCTGCCCGGTAAATCCGGCGAGTTTGCAGAGCCGGAAAAGGAGCAAGCAGACAAAAAGAAACAAGAAAAACCGAAAGGAGCAAAAAAGAATGGAGTGGACAGAAAGCGCAAGCAGACCAACAAAATCAAACAGCATCACTTTGGATTCGTGGAATTGTCTGTCTGGGAATTTTCGTACTGTTTCTGATAGCCTGCAAAATATTTAAGCATTACAATGCGGAGCGGATATTTATGACATATCTGGCAGCCATTGATATTCCATTATCGGTTCTGGTTCCGGCATTTGCATGCAGGAAAAAGACAAATCCCGGAAAAATGGCAAAAATGGCGGCAGAAATTATTGGTGCGTTTCTGGTCGTAATTCTCGTGACCGGATGCTCGGACAAATCCATTGAAGCGGTCGATTATCTTCGGGTTATCATCGTCCGGGAGTCAGAGGGCGCATATTCCTTTGATTTTGTTACGGATAGTCTGGAAAGTGCGCAGTCGGCGAATGAATCTGAAGAAAAGGTATATACAGTTTTGGCTGATAATCTGGAACAGGCATGTAGAAAATATGATGTGGCGCATGACAGGGCGTTGGATTTGAGCCATGTGGAATATGTCGTAGTCAGTTCGGTGGATGTACTGGAGCAGTTATATCCGGAGCTGATGGACCAATTTGTAACAAATTATGTAGAGGTTATTTGTACAAAGAAGCTTTATCAGGGGAAAGAGTCGGGCAGTATCCGGGAGTATATTGCATCTCATTATAAGGGCAAATGTCTGGCTGCCATTGAGTTTTAATTGTAATATTTAAAGAAAAATCAGATAGAATCAGGAGGTATAGAGATATGTGGAAAGCAATAAGAGCGGCAGTTGTCGGGATTATAATAGGTTTATTTTGCGGAGTATTGTATGTGGAGCTTGGAGCATTAAAGCGGATTTACAATGCGCGTACTGATATGGAGCAACTTGTGAGTCTGGTGGAAGAAACAGAAAAAAACGGAGATGGAGAAGCGGTTGAAACAGCCTTTCAGGTTCTGGACCAATCATCCGGAGAAAATTACAATTTAGAAACTACATTAAAAAATATGGAAGCGTATTATGATGCGATTTTGGAAACGGATTGGAAGAAACAGAACTTGAGAAAACAGAACTTGAGAAAACAGGACTTGAGGAAACTGGAAAAGCAAGTAAGAATACAAATACCGCGGAGGATGTCATCCGTATAATTGTGGAGTATGGCGGAGAAGAACGCCTTTCCGATAAACAAAAAGAATTATTTCGAGGAATATGTAAAAAATGCGGTTTTATATGGCGTTTCCGAAAAACTTGGAGAACAGTATAACAGTCAGGATAAGGCGGTTGTTCGGAAAAATCTGATTCTCAGTCTGGAATATATCAACGACTGTGCAGAAGAAGGCGCAGAGGAGTATGGAATACCGGCAGAGGCATATTCGAGATTTGAATATTTGTACTTGCCGGAAACGACGTTCGGCAATCAGATATATCCTGCCGGATATTATGAAACACTTTGTGTTACGTTAGATTAGCGGAGAAAGTTTAGAAAGTATTGGGTAAATTTCGGTTGTAGCAGCGGAATTCTTGAATTATAAGGGTAACTGTGATATGATATGAGAAATTTGGATTGTTATGCACAAATGGTCTGCAGGGGCATAAACAATTATAGATTCTAATGTGTTTTTCTCAAAGTACGTTTCGGCGTACTAAATACATATCAAAGGAGCTTATGGGAATATGGCTAAAAAAAAAAGACTGGTAGTAATTTTTGGAGGAAAATCATCTGAACATGAAGTATCCTGTGTTTCGGTTCAGACGATAGCGAAAGCGGTTGATACGGACAAATACGAGATGACGCTCATCGGAATCACGAAAGATGGAAGATGGCTGAAAGCGGACAGCATAGAACAGATTGCTGATGGAAGCTGGTATGACAGCCGGACTCGTGCAGTGATTTCACCGGATTCTGCAAAAGAAATTATTTTGCAGGAGGGAGACAAAATCTATACGGAACCGGTAGATGTTGTTTTTCCTGTTTTGCATGGTTTATATGGAGAAGACGGAACGATTCAGGGATTGTTTGAAATGGCAGGAATTCCGTATGTAGGCTGTGGTGTGTTTGCTTCAGCGGCAGCGATGGATAAATTGCAGACAAAGATTATAGCAGACCATATTGGCGTTCGTCAGGCGCGATTTGTGCCTGTATTTGAGGATGATTTTGACGATTTGGAAGTTGCCATGGACAGGGTGGAGAGCGAACTTGTTTATCCTGTATTTGTGAAACCGTCGTCAGCCGGTTCCTCAAAGGGTGTTACAAAGGCGCAGGACCGCGCGGAATTAGAAGCAGGATTGCGGGAAGCGCTGAATCATGATTCCAAGATTCTGGTAGAAGAAACAATTGTCGGCAGAGAATTGGAATGCGGTGTTCTGGGATATGGCAATCATACGAAAGCGTCTGGAATTGGCGAAATTCTGGCAGCGGCGGATGCAGATTTCTATGATTATGATGCAAAAATATAACAATACAGATTCAAAGACGATTATTGGAGCAGATATTCCGGAAGAAGCGGAAAATGAAATCCAGGCAGAGGCTATTCGGATATTTAATGCAGTGGATGGATTTGGTCTTGCGCGGGTAGACTTTTTCCTGGAAAAAGATACAAATCGTGTGATTTTTAATGAAATTAATACATTGCCGGGATTTACAGCCATCAGTATGTATCCGATGCTGTGGGATGCAGAAGGATACGATATTGTGACGCTTGTAAATACCCTGATTGAAATGGCTTTTGAAAGATAAGATATGACAGCAAAAGATATAAAGATAAAAGTAACAGGGATACAGAATACAGCCGGTGTGGAGCATGTACCGGAAGTTTTGGAATTTGAAACAACAGGCGTCTTTTATGAGAAAGACGGAAAATGCTACATCAAATATGATGAGTACATGGAAGAAGCAGAGGCGCCTGTAAAGAATCTGCTGCGGTTTGATGATGAAGTCCTGCAGCTTACAAAACGCGGCGGTATCAATACGGTTATGGTGGTTGACAGAGAGAAGAAAACAGTTCCGTTCATTATGTTACGCCATATGGCGCCATTTGCATGAATATCTGCACCGAAGATTATCATATGGAAAAAGACCGGAGAGGGAGTCTACCTCGATGTCCTGTATTGCATTGATTTTAATTATGATTATATCACAGAGTGCAGTCTGAATGTTTCTGCAGATTATTGTCAGGATGTTCAGGGATAAAAAAGGGGTAAAAGTAAAGAATGGGAAATGAGAAGTCGTTTGACAGTTTTCTTGGAATTGATACGATACAGGAACAGAAAAATGCAGGCGAGGTGTTTCAGCCTGTAAATGAAGGCGATAACAATTATGAAGTTACATATTATGAAGACCTTGTAACGTTGTTTAATCAGGTCAGTATGGAGCCGGAGGATACGTTGGTCGATTATGGATGCGGCCTTGGAAGGGTTCTTTTTTTATTGCAATTCCAGACATTATTGCAGGACCGTCGGAATTGAAAATAATTCGGGAATCTTTCATCGCCTGCTTGCCAAATGCAAAATGTTACCAGAGCAAATTTCTGGACCAGGAAGAACGGATGCAGTTTCTGAATATGGAAGCAGAAACGTATCAGGTAAATGAGCAGGATAATTATTTCTATTTTTTAATCCCTTTTCAGCGGAGACCTTTCGGAAAGTATTAAGAAATATTATAGAGTCAGTGCGAAAGCATCCAAGGGATATTGAACTTTTGATTTATTATCCGACGTTTGAATATCAGAAAGCGATTCGCGACTGCAATTTATTTGTTTTAAAAAAGATGATTAAATTTTCCGGTTATGAGGAAGACCCGGACGAGAAGGTACTGGTATATCATTTGTCACGTTATTTTGTATAACAGCAGTAAATTGAAATTAATGCAATTACAGAAAGCAGAAAGACGGAAAGCAGAAATGGAATTGCAGTCGGTATGGACAGAAAACTGACGAGGTACGATGAAACATTGATTACGATATGCAGGAGGACGGATGGAAGCAGGGAAGACGACCAGATTTGTCAGCAATCCCAAAATAATACCTATCAGCAGGGCGTAACAAAACTGAACCAGATTTCCATGATAAATGCCAAAGCACAGCGCTGTAAAAAAAACAGCCGAAATAGACGCATATTTTCCTGTAAATGCCTGCCTGACGCGCGACAGTACAATGCCCCGGAAGACAAGTTCTTCCGCAACCGGAGCAACAAACATAACTGTTATTACGCGAATGGCGCCATTTTCCAGAGAAAAGGAATTGTTTATAATTTCCTGATAAGCAGACAGGCGTTCCGGGAAATAGAGATAAATCAGACTTAGAATGCAGGATATAAAGAATTGCAGACTGAGTCCCAGAAGAAGTAACAGTATTATTTCAGAAAAAACACGCAGAAAAAGATTGCTTTTTCCTTTCCGCGTGTTTTTTTTGATGTCAGGACATCTGAGAAATAGAAATATCCAAAAATCAGGATACAGATACTGTAAGAAATCATCGAAGCGATTCCGTTGAAAGCGCCGGCGTCTTTTCCTGCAAGTTGGCAAAGCTTGTTACCAATCATTATAGCGATATCGTGTATCAGCAAAACGGATACAGGAATCAGACAGGTCGTTAGCAGCTTTTTGAAATCAACTTTGAAATGCATCATAATTTCTGAATTTTCTTTGCCCTTTCTTTTTCTTCTTCTTTTTGCCTTTGCTTTTGCAGCAGCTTTTTTCCTCTTTGCTTGCCTTCATGCTGGCTGTTTCCTGCTGATATACACTTTCGTATTTTTTTCTGCTTTGCACGAATTTTCTGGCTAAAGGATTTCTTTGTCGGTTCCGGTGCTTTTTACCACGAACATTTTTACGCTTGTGATATAAATACCGCTGACCATGGCTTTTACTTCTCCCCGTACCGGCATAGTATCATCATAGATGCCATCATCACAAATCAGATTGAGAATCTGTGGTCCTATCTTTGCTTTGACAATAGGAAGTTTTGCTTTTTCTGATACCGCTTTGGCGTAGCTTCCATTACCTGTTTTTGGAAGATTGGCGTCTTTCATAGGCAGCATTTTTTTTGTCAATTACCAGCATTGTGACCGGCTGAGCAGCCTCTAACATGGCTTCTTTCTGAGCAGCCTGCTTTTTTTCTGCAGACGATTTCCAACTATGTAAAGTACAATAATAATTACGAGTGCGATTGCGATGACGATTAACATCCATCCCCACCAAGGCATAATTTTGTTCCTCCTTTAAATATAAAATTTTAAAATAGTAGTTCTGTTCTATCCTCTGCCTGTCAAATGTTTATTTTTCAGTCATAGGCAGATTTTTTAACCGGGTTTCCTGAATCATACCCGGAATCGTATCCAGAATTTCTTTTCGTTCCTTTGGCTTGCATCCGCGGATATCAATTGGTTTCAGAAATTCGATAACGACTTTGTGGCTGTGAATCAAATGATGTTTATTTGCTTCCATGCATTTGTCGGTTCCGCAAATAGCGACCGGAACAATCAGGCAGCCTGCTTTCTGGGCAATTTTAAAATGCGCCATCCTTAAATGGAAGCAAATCGTCGCCTTTATTTCTGGTGCCTTCCGGAAAAATCATCATGGAGTGTCCGGATTTGATAATATCCGCCGTCTGTAAAATCGTTTCCAGTCCCTTTTTCAGGTCGGTTCGGTCCAGATAGGTGCATCCGATATCATCCATGTATTTGGAAAGAAGCGGAATGCTTTTTATGTTGTCTTTGGACATAAATCCAAGAGGCATATCAATTGCATTATGGCACGATAAAATGTCAAAATAGCTTCTATGATTGCCGACAAACATAACCGGCTGGTCTGTAGGAATGTTTTCTTTGCCAAGGATGGTTCGTTTACATCCGGAAAGAAACATAACTGCGCTGAAAAAATCCTTTTTACCAGTTTTTTGCGCTTTGCGGTACGCTTTGTCCTGGTCTTTTTAGCCAGATGCTTCAAATACAAATGGTATGGAAGACACAGTACGATTCCGAGTGCTGCAAATAGTCCTGTTATTATGGTTCTCAAAAATATCCTCCTGTTCTATCTGCCATAAAGCTTGGCTGTCTCAAAGAGACGTTCTTCTAACTGCTTTGTCATATCTTCCTCTTGAAAACGCCATGCCCAGTTGCCTTCGCCAACGCCAGGGGTATTCAGACGCGCCCAGGAATCCAGTTTCAGGACGTCCTGCATAGGAACAACTGCCATATTTGCAACGGATGAAAAGCAGGCGCGTATCATAACCCAGCAGATATCGCTGGCATCTGTACTGAAATAGCGGCGCAGCTTGTCTTTCGAAGATTCAAATGCTTTCAGGTACCATCCAAGGGTGGTATCATTGTCGTGTGTTCCGGTATAGCATACGCAGTTTCGTGTATAGTTATGTGGAAGGAAATCATTTTCTTCCGGATTCTCAAAAGCAAACTGAAGAATCTTCATACCAGGCAGATTAAATTTGTCACGAAGTTCAATAACAGAATCGTCGATTTCACCCAAATCTTCTGCAATGATTGGAAGGTGGGTAACCCAGATTTGCTTCTAATTGTGTGAAGAAATTAATTCCAGGCGCCGGTTTCCATTCGCCATTTATCGCAGTTTCCTCGCCATACGGAACTGCCCAGTATTTATCAAACCCTCTGAAATGGTCGATACGCAGAAAATCTGTCAATGTAAGCTGATATTTGATTCGTTCAATCCACCATGCATAACCGGTTTCGGTATGTTTCTGCCAGTTATAAAGCGGATTGCCCCATAACTGTCCGGTTGCAGAGAAGTAATCCGGCGGAACACCGGCAACTTCTATTGGATATCCTTTGGAATCCAGTTCAAAAAGCTCCTGATGGCTCCAGACGTCTGCACTGTCCCATGCAAGGAAAATAGGGGTATCGCCGATAATGCTGATGCCCATTTCATTTGCATAAGTTTTAAGAGCCATCCATTGTGTATAAAATAGAAACTGGATGAAGTTATAATAGCCAATTTTTTTTTTTCAGTTTTTTTTTTCCCATGTGGTACGCTGGCGCGTTTTGTAGGCGCTTTTAAGGAGTCTTCCCAAATATACCATGGCATACCGTTGTGGTAATCTTTGCCTGCCATAAACAGAGAGTAGTCTGCCAGCCACGAAGAATCTTTTATAAATGCAGCGTAGGCTTCCATCTGTTCGGTATCCGCTGAAAGCGCATCTTCGTATGATTCATCAATAAATCTTTCGTAAGCAAGCTTCAGCATTTCTGTCTTGAATTGAATTAATGTACCATAATCAATGCGGATAGGGTCCCATACGGGCATATCTGCAAAGTCACTGTCTGAAAGAAGGTTATATTTTTTCAATGCATCTAAATCAATAATAAGCGGCTGTCCTGCAAAAGCAGAAAATGGCTGATATGGTGAATCGCCAAAACCGGTATGTCCAAGTGGAAGGACCTGCCATAAATTCAGTCCTGCATTTGCTAAGAAGTCAATAAAATGATAGGCACCTTTTCCAAGGTCACCAATTCCGTAAGGACCTGGAAATGATGTTGGATGGACCAGGATGCCGGCATATTTCTTTTTGGCTTTTTTTTCATGGTTGTTTTCTAACATGGTTATCCTCTTTTCCTCATATTATATAGGGACTCTGATTTGAATTTTCCATATTATCCGGAATAAAAACAAACAGAGCCCGCTGCCGCAATCGGGCAGACCGGGTGGAAAAAACACCGTACGTTTTATTATACATAAAACAATTTGGACTTACAAGTCTGAAATCGTATCTATTTCTGTGAAAAGCAAATGGTTTTTAAAGAGATATTTATTTTTATAAAAATTATTTTATTATGTTTATAAACACATCAGAAAAAAAAACACAAATTGGACACACTTCCCTTATATACTGTGTATTGTAAGAGTTTTTCATTTATTTGCATCCTCTCCCCTCATTTTTTTTTGCGAGTGGTGATAAATCTTTCCCCGATTTATTGCCACTTGTTTTTTTGCTTTTTCGGCGGTATACTTCCATTTATATATAGTACAAATACGGAGGAACAGATATGATTTCAAAAAAATATGCGGATATGACGACAAAAACTTCGATAATCAGAGAATTTGCTGAGCATGCATCGAAAAAAGAGCCGCTGAAATAGGCGCTGAAAATGTATTTAACTTCACGATAGGAAACCCATCCGTACCTGTCTGTAACGAGTTTACAGAAGGACTTCAGAAATTGCTTGCGGAGGAGGACCCTCTGACGCTTCATGGTTACAGTCCTACGCTTACTATCTATTCCGTCCGCAAGGCAGTTGCTGATTCCTTAAACAGACGATTTGGAATGGAATATGTACCGGAGGATATATTTATGACATCGGGTGCGGCGGGTGCGCTTGCACATGCTGTACGATGCGTGACGGAACCGGGGACGAAGTCATTACATTTGCCCCTTATTTCCCGGAATATGTACCATACATAGACGGTACAGGTGCAAAGCTCAAAGTTGTTCCTGCCGACATTACATCGTTCCAGATTAATTTTGATGCGTTTCTTGAAAATGATGAATCCAAATGTACAGGCTGTATTGATTAATTCGCCAAACAACCCTTCGGGTATTGTTTATTCAACCGCGACCATCGAAAGACTTGCGAAGATTTTATATGAGAAACAGGAAGAATACGGTCATGACATTTATCTGATTTCGGATGAGCCATACAGAGAGATTGTATTTGAAGGGACTGATTCACCGTTTATTTCAAAAATATTATGATAACACGATATGCTGTTATTCGTTCAGCAAATCGCTTTCACTTCCGGGCGAGCGAATTGGCTATGTGGCAGTCAATCCAAAATGCAAGGATGCTGAACTTATTATAGTTATGTGCGGTCAGGTATCCAGATTTACCGGACATAACTGTCCGTCGTCGCTGATGCAGCTTGGTGTGGCAAAGGTTCTTGATATGACTTCGGATTTGTCAATCTATGAGAAAAATAAAAATATTCTTCATACAGAACTTACAAAAATGGGGTATGAATGCGTGGAGCCGGGCGGAACCTTTTTTATATGTTTCCGAAGACGCCGATTGCGGATGCAAATGAGTTTTGCCGCATGACCGCAAATGAACTTGACCTGATTCTTGTTCCGGGTGACAGCTTCGAATGTCCGGGACACATGAGAATTGCTTACTGCACGACTACGGAAATGGTGGAACGTTCCCTGCCGCTGTTTGAAAAAGCAATACAGATGTGCAGATAAAACTCCAGAAACAGAAGGCGGTTATTTTGCAATGATTTCTTCCAGTTCATGATACAGTCTTGCTAACGGAAGTCCTACCACATTGTTATAATCGCCTTTTATTGCTTTTTACAAACACGCCGCCTTTCCCCTGTATACCGTAGCTTCCGGCTTTGTCAAACGGTTCTTTTGTAGCCAGATACCAGACGATTTCTTCGTGCGTCATTGGGTAAAAGGTGACTTCTGTACATTCATAAAATGTTTTTTGTGAAGGCTGTCTCTCCGTTAAAATAAATTATGCAAACGCCTGTATATACATGGTGCGTCTGATTTGACAGACTGTTCGAGGGTGTTATAAGCGTCGTCATAATCGTAAGGCTTGCCAAGAATACGGTTATTCAGGGCAACCACTGTATCTGCGCCGATTACAATAAATTTGTCCAAATGCGGTTCGTTTTCTTTCGGTGCGTGTTCGTGTGACATACTTGGTTCGTGGTTCACGCATTTTTCTCGTTCTTTGTTATAGATATCCGTTGCCTTACGTTCCGCGAGCTGCATAACGTAATCCTTTGGAATCAGCGTATCTGTTTCCTCGTCAACATCACTTACTGCAACCGTATATTCATATCCTGCCTGACGAAGCAGCTCCCGCCCGCGCGGCGAGCCGGAAGCCAGTACGATTCTTATATCTTTATTCATGTTAAAACCATCCTTTATCATATCACAAATATTTTATGAACTTCTGCATGAACGTGCACCTCAGAAACTACGTTGCTGCGTTCATGCTATCGTTCATTATATCATTGCGGGACAGAAAAACAAAACTACCTCTTTCCAACTAACTGTGCTATAATGCCAATACAAATAAAGGGAAATTGACTTTGGTGTCTTATGTACCGTTGCAGACCGAATCAAGTGAAAACGTCCTGCGCTGGTATCAATGCATTGGCACAACCCAAACAAGAATGAAACAAAGCAAAAGGAGGCCTGTTATGGATAATCGTAATTTTACGTTATTGACTGATTTATACGAATTGACGATGATGCAGGGATATTTCCGGGAAAAAGCATCGGATATTGTTGTGTTTGATGCTTTTTACAGAAAAAAATCCATCGGGAAGCGGGTATGCGATTGCCTGTGGTTTGGAGCAGGTGATTGATTATATTAAAAAAATTTGTCCTTTTCTTATGAGGATGTTGATTATTTAAGGAGTCTGAATATCTTTGATGAAGAATTTTTGGATTATCTGGCAGGCTTTCATTTTACGGGGGATATTTATGCGATTCCGGAAGGCTCGGTTGTATTTCCGTATGAACCGCTTTGTAAAAGTGATTGCTCCGATTATGGAAGCACAGTTGGTTGAAACAGCGCTGCTTAATATAGTTAATCACCAAAGTCTGATTGCGACAAAGGCTTCCAGAGTTTGTTATGCGGCAAAAAGGCGATGGCATTATGGAGTTTGGACTGCGGCGCGCGCAGGGACCGGATGCTGGAACATTTGGCGCGCGGGCGGCAGTGATTGGCGGCTGTATTGGAACGTCAAATGTTATCTGTGGAAAACAGTTTGGTGTGCCTGTACTTGGAACCCATGCGCATAGCTGGATTATGAGCTTCCCGGATGAATATACTGCGTTTAAGACATATGCAGAGATTTATCCAGATGCCTGTACACTGCTGGTTGACACATATGATACGTTAAAATCCGGGCGTTCCAAATGCAATCCGGGTTTTTGATGAAATGAAAGCAGCCGGAAAAATGCCGGAAAAAATATGGTATCCGTCTGGATTCCGGCGATTTGGCGTATCTTTCAAAAAAAGGCAAGAAAAAATGCTGGATGCAGCTGGTTATACGGATGCTGTTATTTCGGCTTCGTCTGACCTTGACGAGTATTTAATTAACAGCTTAAAAAAATCAGGGAGCGGCAATTACATCCTGGGGTGTTGGCACGAATCTGATTACCTCTGCGGATAATCCTTCATTTGGAGGCGTCTATAAACTTGCGGCAATAAAGAAGCCGGAAGACGAGAAATTTACTGCAAAGATAAAGATTTCTGAAAATCCTGCGAAGATTACGAATCCCGGAAATAAGACGGTGTTTCGTCTGTATAATAAAGAAACCGGAAAAATCAAAGCGGATTTGATTGCGCTCGCAGACGAAGTCTATGATGAGTCGGAGGATTTGGAAATTTTCGATTCAATGGCGACATGGAAACGGTCGCTGCTTCCGGGTGGTTCTTATACGATAAGAGAGATGCTGGTGCCTGTCTTTTTTGAAAGGTCAATGCGTGTATCAGACGCCATCCACGATGGACATTCGCGGGTACTGCCAGAAAGAACTGGATACGCTTTGGGATGAAACCAGACGTCTGGTAAATCCGCAGGAAGTTTATGTGGATTTATCAAAACCGCTGTATGATTTGAAACAGAAGCTTTTAAATAACAGAAGATAATGAAAAATCAAAACGAGAAGTAAAATTATAAAACAACGAAGCTTTTCAAGAACAAAAGCGGAAAACGAATAAAAACTAAAAATATCGAAAGGGGAACACATCACTTGGAAGTGTTCCCCTTTTGAAAAAAAGTCAATTGATTTATTCCAGTTCATCTTTTACGGTAAAAATTACACCGGCAACCTTTGGTCCGCAATTGGAAGCAACTGCAGCGCCAATCTGGAAAAAAATCATCCGGCGCATAGCCGACTTTTTCAATCATTTTTTCAGTCAGTTCGTCGCGGCAGGTTTCATCGCATCCATATACAATCTGATAAGCAGAACCCGGAGCCATCTCAGATGCAGCGATATCTGCCATTTTGACAAGAAGTTTTTTCTCGCCCCGGCATTTGAACGCGGTTACAATTTCATTTCCCCAGATTTTCATAATTGGTTTTACGCCCAAAGCATCCCCGACTAAGGCGGCGGCACTTGGAATACGTCCGGATTTTGCGGCATATTTCAATCCGTAAATTCCAAAGTAAATTTTACGTTTTGGAAGGATATCAGAGAGGTAATCTGTGATTTCCTGTACCGGTTTCCGTCTTTTTGCCATTTCTGCCGCCCGAATGACAGGGTAGCCATATTGTCCGCTGTATCCAACACCATCAAAGATTTGAATGGTTACGTTTCCTTCATATTCGGGATGTTCTTCAAAAAACTGGGATTGAGCGACTACTGCATTTTCATATGTTGCAGAGCCATTTTTATTTATGCTGACAAATACAACGTCGGTATATCCGAGTCAAATTGTTCCTTAAAGATTTCATCAAACTGGAACGTGGTAATCTGCGCTGTTTTTGGCAGTTCATCCGGATTTTCCTCCATCAGGTCTGTAAAATCCCTGATTGTCAAAATCAACCCGGCTGAGGTAGGATTTGTCGCCTATTGCAACCGGAAAAGGAATAATGAGTATATTATAGTTCTGTTCTTCCGCTGTGGAAATATCGCTGGCAGAATCGGTGATTATTCGTACCTTTCTCATTTAACTGACCTCATCTTTCTCGAAAAAAATTTTACTTATTTTAGAATACTGTTTTTTAAAGAAAACGTCAAGGACGATAATAAAAAATATAAAACTTAAAAATCGTGTGGTTTCAGGTAATTTTAAAGACCAATATAAATACAGGAAAGATGAATTTGAGGAATCATCGGTTGCTTAAATCTTTCTATCTAGTGTATAATATGCTTCAAGGTTAATCGCTGGAAAAGACAGAACAAGCAATTGCAGTTGCAGAAAGAAAGGAAAACAGAAAATACCAATGGCAGAACAGGAAATAGATGAAAAGACATTTTATCATATCAATTACTATTTGTATGGGAAAGCGTTTTTTAGGAAGTTACAAAGGCATGCGTTTCCGGCTTGCCCGGAATCCGTTAGAAAATGTTTTCTTTAAACCAAAAAGAAGAACAGGAAGCAGGAACATTAATTGCGACGATATGGCCGGAACCGTTCAGTTATGACAAGACGGATGACGAAAAAAGTTTCGAAAGAATTTCCATTTTCAGAGGAAGGAAAGATTGCTGCGGTTGACTGGTTCAATGAACAGTATAAAACCCGGCTGGCAGAATGGGATGCGGCGCGGCATACGGACTGGAGCAATTTAAAAATATAAAACAGAAGGAAACAGCTATGATATTTGAAACGCATGGACATTATGATGATGAAAAAATTTGATAATGACAGAGAGGCTCTGTTTCAGGAATTTCGGGAAAAAAAGAATATCCGGTTTGTTATGAATATCGGCGCAAATATGCCGACATCCATGGCGTCGGTTGAACTTGCAGAGAAATATGATTTTATATACGCAGCAGTTGGAACGCATCCAAATGATGTGGGAGAAATGACGGAGCAGGATATCGAAACTTACAGAGAAATGGCGTCCTACGAAAAAGTAAAGGCAATTGGCGAAATCGGACTGGATTATTACTATGATGATGTTCCAAAAGAGGTACAGATACACTGGTTTCAACGTCAGCTTTTGCTGGCGTCTGAGGTCAATCTTCCGGTTGTTATCCACAGCCGCGATGCAGCGAAAGATACGCTGGATATTATGAAGGAAATGCAGGGGAAATTATCCGGCGGCGTGATTCATTGTTTTTCCTATAGTACGGAAATTGCGATGGAATATATAAAAATGGGATATTATATAGGCGTTGGCGGCGTTGTGACATTTAATAACGGACGCAAACTGAAAGAGGTGGCCGAGGCGGTTCCGCTTGACAGGATTGTTTTGAAACGGATTCGCCATATCTGGCGCCGGTTCCTTTCCGCGGCAAGCGAAATTCCGCGCTGTATATTCCGTATATTGTAAACGAAATTGCTGCTTTAAAGGGAATTTCCGAAGAAGAAGTTTATGATGCGGCTTTTGCGAACAGTCTGAAATTGTATCGGATGGAGGAAAAAGCATGGAAAAATTGAGCAACCCAAAGGTTACGATACAGACGATTCAAAAATATGAGTTCGCCTTTCAGAAAAAATTTGGTCAGAATTTTTAATTGACGACCATGTAATTGGAAAAAATTATAAAAGCGGCTGAAATAACAAAAAGACGATATGGTGTTGGAAATCGGTCCGGGGATAGGCACAATGACGCAGTATCTGGCAGAGAATGCCAGACAGGTCGTTGCAGTAGAAATTGACAAAAACCTGATACCGATACTTTCGGAGACGCTGGCAGATTATGACAATGTGACGGTTATCAATGAGGATATATTGAAACTGGATATCTGCAGTCTGGTAGAAAAAAAAAGAAAATAAGGGAAAGCCGATAAAGGTGGTGGCAAATCTGCCTTATTATATAACGACGCCAATTATTATGGGACTGTTTTGAAAGTCATGTGCCATTAAAATCCATAACGGTTATGGTTCAGAAAGAGGTAGCCGACCGGATGCAGGCAGCGCCCGGCTCCAAGGAATATGGAGCGTTGTCGCTGGCAGTTCAATATTATGCGCAAACGTATATTGCCGCAAATGTGCCGCCAAACTGTTTTATTCCAAGACCGAAGGTTGGCTCGGCAGTTATCCGACTTACCCGGTATGAGACGCCGCCTGTTTTGGTAAAGAATGAGAAATTGATGTTTCAACTGATACGGGCATCCTTTAACCAGCGCAGAAAGACGCTTCAAAATGGAATTGCAAACAGTGCAGAGCTTTCCTATACAAAATTGCAGGTGGAAAAAGCGCTTGAAAAAATGGGTTTAGCCGCAAATGTTCGTGGAGAAAGCTTAACATTGGCAGAATTTGCCGGGTTAAGTGATATTATTGCAGAGGAATAAAGGAATAAATATTCAGAAAAACGCATAGATACAAGTAAAGCTTGTCTTGTCTTGGGCTTTTTTAGAGCGGAATTAAAAAGAGGTGGAGGTTGTCTATGGTTTACTGGAACAGATTTATTTCATATATTTTCAGATATCATAATTTTGAAAAATGCGAAAATACGGGATTTGCCAAGGTGCAGAAACAGGCAGACAGGGGGAAGATGCAGATTCATTTGAAAGACCAGATAAAGAAGGAAGGCGTTTATTCCGTATATTTGTACCGGGAGACGCTTGCGGATTCGGAGGAATATCCGGAGGTGGCGCCGGACAGCATGATACCGGTGCTTCTTTATCTGGGGAAATTGATATTAAAATCCGGCAGAGGAGAAGGGGAATTTGTATTTGACTGGAATAATATTAAGCAGACCGGGCGTCCGGTTCCTGCATGGAGCGGCATTATTATCCGGAGCCTTGGAGATGATAAAGGCGATATTTTCTGTTCTTCATGGACAGAGAATGAGGTAGATTACAGTCATGCCTTTGAGGAGAAAACAGAGCCGGATGATGTGATTGACTCGGAAATGTCTCAGAATTTGGAAAATAATGCAGAAATGATATCGGAGTCAAATACAGATATTACGTCCGCATCGGAATTGAAAAATGCAGAAAATGCGGATTTCAGACAGGGACAAACTGGGCAGAGGCAACTTGAACTGACACAATTTGACCAGGAGCGAATTGAACAAGGACGAACCAATCGAGGACAAATCAGGCAGGAGCAACTCGCCCAAGAGCAAATGGACCAGAAGCAAATTAAACAGGAGCAAATCAGTCAGGAGCGAATCCAACAAGGACGAACCGAACAGGCAAAAAATTGGACAGGAGCAAATCGAGCAGGAAAATGCCGGAACGGAGGAGGAAGAAAATCGCGTGACGGCGGCAGAGGTTCTTGCCACGATGAAAGAAGAAGGTCGTGCGGATGAACTGATGGCAAGCAGAGAAAAGCTTCCGCTTCTTCCAAATTGTCCAAATGGCGAATCCGGTATTGTCGAGTGTGTAAAAAATTAAATCCAAACGATATCGGACTTTTAAATATGGATAACTGGAGATTGGGCGTCAACAGTTTTCTGACACATGGATTTTACAGTTACAAATATCTGATGCTTGGACGTGTTTTGTTTGATGAAGAAAAACAAATGGATACATATTGGGCGTTCGGGAGAATATTCCGCCAAAGAAAAATATCTGGCGGGCATTTTCGGATTTGACCGGTTTATTCCGTCAAAAGAAACGCGGATAAAAACAGGAAGCTTTGGCTACTGGGTTGTAGATTTGAAATAATGCTTTTCCGCAAAATTACCGGAACCGAAACCGATGAAAAAGGGAGAAACAATAGAATCAAACAACATAAAAAAGTAAAACAACAAAACCCGAATAATAAAAAAAAGGAACAGACAACAAAAACAAAACCGATGAAAAAAAGAAAGAAATAACAGAACCAGAACAGAAGAAAAAACAGAATACAGATAACGAAAAGAAGGAAGAACAGGAATTGCTCGCAGAACATGGAAGCATACATGACGCAGGCAATCAAGCTGGCAAAGAAAGCGTATGTGCAGGGGGATGTTCCTATCGGCTGCGTAATTGTAAAAGACGGAACGGTAATCGCCAGAGGATATAACAAGCGGAACTTAAAGAAACCACGCTGGCGCATGCAGAACTTCTGGCAATTGAGCAGGCTTCAAAAAAAAACTTGGAGATTGGCGGTTGGAAGAATGTACGATGTATGTGACATTGGAGCCATGTCCGATGTGCGCCGGGGCTATCGTTCAGGCGAGAATTCCAAAAGTCGTAATTGGATGCATGAATCAGAAAGCCGGTTGTGCCGGTTCCATCCTGAATCTGTTTGATATGCCGGAATTTAATCATCAGGTTGAAACTGTTTATGGAATCAAACAGGAAGAATGCAGTCAGTTGATGAAAAAATTTCTTTGCGGATTTAAGAAATGGCCGGTTTGAAGCAGAAAAAATAGGGACAACCGGAGAGATGTGGAAAATATACAGATGCGAAAATGTACAGTCAAAAAGAATGTGGAAAATCGGTTGACGTATCAGTTTTCGTCATTTATAATCAAAGAAGTGTCGCAAAAAGCGGCAAAAAAATTATATATGTTATAAAGTTTCCATGCAACCGGGGAAGTAGCGGTGCCCTGAACCTGCAATCCGCTATAGCAGGGGTGATAGTTTTCCTGAGGGGTGTCCACTGTAGGGCTGCCCTTAGTAAGTGGCGTTGATGTTTGGGTCTTGCGCAACAGGACTCTTCGAACCGTGTCAGGTCGGAGACGAAGCAGCACTAAGGGGAATCTCCTGTGTGCCGCGAGGGTGCCTGGGCTGAGCTAACTGCTAAGGTAACGCTTATGGTGGCGTTTCGAAGGAAAACTGCATGGATTTTTTTATAAAAGGATAATATGTTTTAATTATAAAATTTTTAAAAAGCTATGGTAAAACAGTATAAAAGATGCTATCATAGACAATGATTCTTTTAAAAAAAAAAAAAGAAAGTTTTTTTGGGAGAAATGCTATTTTAGGTAACATAAGTTTCCAAATAGCAGCAAGATACAAAAAAAGGTATTTATCAAGGGGCGAACAGAGATGAATTACGCTGATGTAATTGAGTTTGTCAAGACGCAGACTGCGGAGAATGGCAGACCGCCAAATTATGAATTTAGAAGCAGATATGAGCATACGATGCGAGTATACAGATGGGCAATCAAATTACAGTCGAAATTAGGCGGTGATTTGGATATTATTGTTCTTGCGGCACTTCTGCATGATATCGGATGGGATGAAAACAGACCGCATGGGGAAGTAGGTGCGGAGATAGCAGTAGAATATCTCGACAGCATAGGGGTTGACCCGGAGAAGATTGCAAAAATTGGCGAAATAATTATGATTCATGAAGAAAAAAGATACGGAGGCTGATTTATCATTGGAATGCCGTATCGTTATGGATGCCGATTTGTTGGATGAAGTTGGCGCAGTTAGTGTACTTTGGGATTCTATGGCAACAGCAATTGGAAGATGATGCCAGTTACAAGAGGGCTTATTACAGAATAAAAAAACTTTTACAGAATTAACAAACCAAAAATCAGACGATGCAAGACAGATGCAGGCAGAGTGGAATATAATAAGCGGATGCAGCTTCTTGAGGAATTTATATTCCAGTTGGAAAAAAGAGTTATTTTAATAATTTATAAAGGAAATGGGAGTGTGAATTATGAAGACTTTTTTGAAGATTTTATTAGCGATTGTAATTGTTATTGGAATTTGTATTGGTATTTACTGTATCCTTCCGGAGACATCACAAATGTTCATAAAAGGCAATATTCAGTATCGTACCGATGATACAGCCAAGACACAGATTGACAAGATTAAAAAGACAACGATTCCAGGCTCAGACAAGACGTTCGGCGACGGACTGGAAGGTCTTTGCAAAAAGCAGCGCGTGGTATTATGAGGAAGAAGCAAACGGTGACTGGATGGTTACATATTATGGAACAAAGGCTACAATGGGATTTGACAACAGCCGGTATGGACCAGATGTATACAGACCAGCCATTGAAAGTTACATTTTCTGTAAGAAACAATTCCGCTGTAGATATTACGATTCAGATTAAGGATGATATTTTATCTACGGATGAAGCAAAGGCTGCAGCATATGAAAAGATTGCAGGCGCAGCAAAATAAAAAAACAACAAAGAAAAAAGAATCGGCTGTGATAATTTCTTTCACGAAGTTATCGCGGTCGATTCTTTTTTGCTTTTTAAAACAGGTAGCGTACAAATGAATGTCGCTTTTTATTTTTTTTTGCCATTTACGAGTTCTTCAATCATTCCTACAATAATAGAAGTAGAATCCGTAAGTGCGCTGTGTTCCATGGCTTCGATGTAATCCGCTTTGTTGTTATAAACATCATCAATCGCAGCAAATAAGGTTTCGGAAGAAAGGTCTTCTTCTTTGATTACATGGCTGTAACCGCTTTTCTTAAAAAGATTCTGCATTTAAAATCTGGTCGCCCCGACTGGCAGCGGCAGACAATGGAATCAGGATATTTGGCTTTCGAAGCGCAAGCAGTTCACAGATGGCATTTGCTCCTGCGCGGGAAATAACAAGGTCGGCAAGCGCGAGCAGATTGCTCAGTTCTTTCTTAATATATTCAAATTGAACATATCCCGGAGTCGCGTCCAGTTCCGGCGCAAGATTATCCTTTCCGCAAAGATGTATGATATTAAAACGTTCCAGCAGCCGGTTCAGATTTTCACGAATCGCCTTGTTAATAACAGCGCTTCCGGAACTGCCGCCAATTACCAGAATTACCGGTTTGTTATCGGTAAAACCACAGAATTGCATCGCCTCAACTGCATTGCCGGAAAAAGTTCCTTTCGGATAGGCGTACCGGTAACAACTGCTTTTTCCTTCCGGGAACATATCTTTGGTTTCCGGGAAGTTACAGCATACGCGGGATGCCTTTGGAAGTTCAAGTTTATTTGCAAGTCCCGGCGTCATATCCGATTCATGAATAATGACCGGAATATCGCATGCCTTTGCAGCAAATACAACCGGAACCGTAACGAAACCGCCTTTTGAAAATACAACGTCCGGTTTCAGTTCTTTCATCAGCTTCTTTGCTTCCCGCATACCTTTCAGAACCCGGAACGGGTCTGTAAAATTTTTAATATCAAAATATCGCCGCAGTTTGCCGGATGAAATACCATGATAAGGAATATTCAGATCCTCTATCAGTTTTTCTTTTCCATTCCATTATAAGAACCAATATAATGGATATCATAAGAAAGTTTCTGCAATTCCGGTATCAGTGCAATATTTGGTGTGACATGACCGGCTGTTCCGCCGCCGGTTAAAATAATACGCTTCATATTGATTATGCCCCCTGAAGATAATTCTTAAGTGCCTGTGCCAGTTGGTCTGGACAGGAGGTTGGTTTAAAATTGCATGTCGTACCTTCAAGTTTAGAAATAACAGTTTCGACGTCCATGCCTGTTACTAAGGAACTGATACCTTTCAGATTACCATTACAGCCGCCTGTAAAGGAAACATAAGTCAAAATTCCATCTTCAACTTCAAATTCAATGTTTGTTGAACAGGTACCTTTCGTTTTATAATTCATGTTCATTAACCTCTTTTCTATTATAGTCAGAAAAATACAGATACATTCTTAATAAATTTCAGTATACCAAAAATGGAAATAAAGGTAAACATTTGTCGTGTGATTTCACTTGAAAAATCAAAAAATACCAAAACTATAATGGAACCACCCTGAATCCGGAGCGGGGTATGGAACTAAAAACTTTGAAAACATATTTGTAAAGGGGAAATGGTTATGTTTGGAACTATTTTGGAACAGAGTATTTTTTGTATGTAATTGCAGCGGCAGGAATTTGTGGAATTGCAGCGAGGCTGATTGTAAATGGATTTTTAGGCGGACTGATAAAGGGCGTGGGCAACATGAGGAGTACCGGCAAAAAATCTCTTGTGGAGATAAGGAAACGGTACGAGGAATTTACCTACCTGGATGTGAATATCAGGAATACAAAATCGTTTGTTGAAAAGTACATATACAAATTGAGGCTCGGAAAAATAAACATTGCCGCCTGGAACAGCTTTTGCAGAAATATGATGGTGTTTGCGGCTGGGACAGGCTTAGTCGGCGCCTGGTGGCAGTATAGAAATGACGGAAGCCTGTTTGCAAGTGCCGAGTTAATCATGTGGGGAATTGTCGCCTGCGGAGTCATGCAGATTGTCTACAATATTTTGGACAGCAGCAGGAAGTGCGAGGTATTGTCGGCGGAACTTGTCAATTATCTGGACAACAGTCTGACGAATCGTTTAAAACGGGCAACGGAAAAACAGGAAAGCGCAAGGGTGGAAACAGCTGCACAAAAAAAAGCGGAAAGAAGTCCGGACAACTCCAGACAGCCGCGAGTATTGTGGAGCCAAATGTAATTGATATTGATGCGGCGCTTGCGCAGATGGAAATCTGCAAGGGCGGGGACAAGGAGTCCGTAAAAAAAGAGGCCCGGCAGGGAAAAAGAAAGCAGAGAATTTGGAAAAATCAAAGAAAGCGATAAAAGCGGAACAAAGGAAAATGGAACAGAGGAATATGGAGCAGAGGAATACAGAGCAGAGGAAACAGGAGAAGGACAGGAGCGACGAGCATGAAGTCACTGAAGAGCAGATAGCCGCCTGTGACGCCCTGTTTGACAAACTGTTAAAAGGAATCAGTACGACATAACCTGCGATTAGTAATAAACAGCACGCGGTAAGGCATATAATATATCCAAAATAGCAATTGGAAGTGGTTACAGTAAAAAAGACTGTATGTGATTTCGGGGATTTTGATATGCCTGTTTCTGACAGGCTGTGCAGGAAACGGAAAGAAAACCGGAAAAAATGGCGGAAGTCCCGCCACGCCGACGGATTGTATCGGAGATGAAGCCGGTAATGAAGAAACGGATGATTTGGCAGACGGACAGGAAGGGGGAATGGATAATGAAAGTATGAAAGAAAAAAAAAGAGTGAGGTTTCCGAAGAAAGAACAGAGGATATGACGCTGCTTCGGGATTATGATGGTGTCAGCAACGATAAATTTTCCTGGTATATCGTACGGGATAAAAACCATGGAATCAGCGACTGCGACCACAGCTTTTCGATTGAACAGTACGACGCATATTATGCAGACCAGAATGCAGGAGATGACAAGGTGATGTACCTGACATTTGACTGTGGCTATGAGAACGGATATACAGAACAGATACTGGATACATTAAAAAATATAATGCAAAAGCCTGCTTTTTTTGTAACGCAGACGTATATCAGGGATAACGTGGAACTGGTAAAAAAGAATGAAACAGGAGGGCCATCAGGTTGGCAACCATACCGTTACCCATCCGTCGATGCCTGATATCAGTGTGGAAAAGCAGAAAGAGGAATTAAAAAGCCTGCGCGGATTATATGAAAGAGGCTACTGGCTACGAAATGGATACATATTTCCAGACCGCCAAGCGGCGAATACAGCGAACGCGTATTGCAGCTGGCAAAGGATATGGGATATAAAACGATTTTCTGGAGCATGGCATATTTGGATTTTTGATGTAAATAATCAGCCGGGCAAAGATTACGTCATAGAGCATTTTGATAAATATTATCATAATGGCGCGATTCCTCTGATGCATAATGTATCGCAGTCAAATGCAGAAGCATTGGACACCGTATTGTCAAATTTAACAGAACTTGGGTACAGATTTGTGTCACTTGATGAAATGTTCGAAAAATAGTTGATTATGAAGGTTGGTTTTGCTACAATTATCCATAGCTTTTTAAAATTTTTATAAGCAAGGAGAGATAAGAAAATGGCAAAGACAGTAAGTTTCGATTTCAGACATGTTTCCGGCATGGCATCGGCTGAAGATATTTCAGCAATAAAAGACGAAGTGATTGCGGCAAAGGAAACATTGGTAAACAGGAATGGCGAGGGAAATGATTTCCTTGGATTTGGATTGACCTTCCGGTTGATTATGATAAGGATGAGTTTGCAAGAATCAAAAAAAGGCGGCTGCAAAGATACAGTCCGATTCCGATGTGCTGGTAGTAATTGGTATTGGCGGTTCCTACCTTGGCGCAAGAGCAGCAATCGAAGCTTTAAGACACAGCTTTTATAATTCTGTGGACAAAGAAATTCGCAAAACCCCCTGAGATATATTACGCAGGAAGCAATATAAGCAGTACTTATATGGCGCATCTGCTGCAGGTGATTGGAGATAGAGATTTTTCAATTAACATTATCTCCAAGTCGGGTACAACGACAGAACCGGGTATTGCAGCCAGAATTTTCAAGAAGAAATTAATTGAGAAATATGGAAAAGAAGAAGCCGCAAAGAGAATTTATGCGACAACAGATAAAGAAAAGGGCGCGTTAAAGACGCTTGCTACCGAAGAAGGCTATGAATCCTTTGTAGTACCGGATGACGTAGGCGGACGTTTCTCCGTTCTGACAGCAGTTGGACTTCTTCCAATCGCAGTAAGCGGAGCGGATATTGATAAGCTGATGGAAGGCGCAGCATCAGCAAGAGAGGACTGCCTTGCAGCATCGTTTGACGACAGCGACGCTATGAAATATGCAGCAGTCAGAAATATTCTATACAGAAAAGGCAAGTCCATCGAAATTCTTGCGAATTTTGAACCGGCGCTGCATTATGTATCAGAATGGTGGAAACAGTTATATGGCGAGAGTGAAGGAAAAGACGGAAAGGGATTGTTCCCGACAGCAACCGATTTTACAACAGAGCTTCATTCATTGGGACAGTTTATTCAGCAGGGTTCACAGAACCATTTTGAAACAGTAATCAATGTATTACATCCAACATGTGAAATCGTTATGGAAAAAGAGGATTCTGACCTTGATGGTTTGAACTATCTTGCAGGAAAAACTGTAGACTTTGCAAATAAGAGTGCGATGAATGGAACAATTCTTGCACATGTTGACGGTGGTATTCCGATTATTCAGGTCAACATCGATAAGATTGACGCCTTTACATTAGGTGAATTGTTCTACACATTTGAGTTTGCTTGCGGCATCAGCGGCTATGTACTTGGCGTAAATCCGTTTAATCAGCCGGGTGTTGAGGATTATAAGAAGAATATGTTTGCATTACTTGGCAAACCGGGAAATGAAGAACTTGGAAAAGAACTTCTTTCCAGAATCAATGGTTAATCAATAAAAATGCAGGAATAAAAACCGGCGGCATACGCACAAAGAAACGCGGATGCCGCCGGTTTTAAAAAATATCGTGGATGAAAGGGATATTTTCACAGAATATGAAACTTCTATTTGTTATCAAACAGTTGTTAAAAATGGGGATGCAGCAGTTTTACCTGCCTGCATTGTATAAAAAAAATATTCACGCAGAAAAACAGAACGCGGTCTTGTGTTATTTGCCGACGCGCACCATACGGAACTGCCATTTTCGATGGAGCGGATGTATGAAACCGTTTCGGAAAATGCAGATTATGTCGTAGAAACATGGATAACGGATTTCCAGAACATCGGTTACCGGAGCCTGCTCAAATGGCTGAAAGCGTTTATGAAACGGTATGCGGTCGCTGAATATGTGTTTATCTGCGACAATTTTCTTCCGGTATCTGCATGCAGCAAACGCCCGGAAACAAAAGTGATTCAGTTATGGCATTCCGGGGACTGCTGAAGAAAAGCGGATATGATACGACAGAGGATATTCCGAAAATGTATAAGGGCGGTTCGGTTTATAAAAAAATTATGATTTGCTGACGGTCAGCGCGCCATGCTGCGTTCCGGTATTTACAAAAACAATGCGGCTTTCGGAGGGCGTTGTGCAGGCGACTGGAATCAGCCGCTCCGATTTCTATTATGACGAGGCATGGAATGAAAAAAAAAACCGGAAAGAATTTTACAGCCGGTACCCGGAAGCAAAAGGAAAACAGATTGTTCTGTGGGCGCCGACGTTTCGCGGAAATGCGGCGAATCCTGAACTTTCAGGCATGGACAGCATAAAAAAGGCGATAGAAGCAACGTCGGACAAGTATTATTGGATTGTCAAGCTGCATCCGCATCTGGAAGAAAAAGGAATGAAATCCAACTGCGATATGAATTCGGAACAATTATTTGCAGTTGCCGATTTGCTGATTACGGATTATTCTTCTATCCTGTTTGATTATATGACATATAAAAAACCGTTTTTGTTTTTTGCGCCGGATTTGGATACATTTGACCGGACCAGAGGATTCTATGTGGCGTACGATTCCTTTCCATGTGAAGTCATAACAGAGGACGATTGTCTTCCGGATGCAATTGCACGCGCACTGGCAAATCGAAACGAAGCAGAGATTGAAACGTGCTTTGCCTATCATATGGCGATGTGCGACGGACATGCAACCGACAGGATTTTAGACGCAATTCAAAACCTGTAGTTGAATTTTTCAGGAATCCGTTATAATATTAGTATATCTATGTAAAATGGGATATTTGTAAAATCAGGTTATTAACCGGTAATTGCGAAACTATGAATCATTCATGATGGTTGTGCAGAATGCATGATGCCATAAGCAGGTATATGAGGTCGCCGGTACTTAGGCACCGTACTTTGGTGTCTTATGTACCGCTGCAGACCGAATTAAGTGCAAACGTCCTGCGTTGGCATACTTGCATTTGTACAACCAATATAAGGATTTCCGCATTTCACAATTACCTGTGTAATAAAAAAGGAAAAGGAGAAGAAATAGATGAATATAGCGATAATTTTTTGCAGGCGGAAGCGGAGTGAGAATGGGAGCAGGAATTCCGAAGCAGTTCCTTGAGATTAACGGAAAACCGATTCTTGTTCATACGTTACAGTTATTTCAGTATCATGAACAGATTGACGCAATCTATATTGCAGTTCTTGAGGACTACATTCCGTATGTAGAAGATTTGGCAACGGAATATCATCTTACAAAAGTGAAGCATGTATTGGCAGGGGGGGCGCGACTTCGCAGGATTCCATATACAATGCAATAAAGATGGCAGAGTCAGAATGTCCGGAGGATTCCATTGTACTGATTCACGATGGCGTTCGTCCATATGTTTCTTATGACGTAATTTCAAATAATATAGAGAGTGTCAAAAAGTATGGAAATGCGATTACTTCGACCGCATGTTATGAAACAATCATGATTAGCGAAAATGGAATCGAGATTGATTCCGTACCGCCGAGAAAGGACACATACTCGGCACAGGCGCCGCAGTCGTTCTATCTGAAAGATATTATTGCAGCGCATGACGTTGTTCGTGCAACACCGACCGGTTATGAAGGCATGGTGGATGCATGTACGATTATCCGAGTCAGAATATTGTTGCGCATATTGTAGAAGGCAACCGGGGAAATATTAAAGTAACGACGCCGGAGGATGTATATATGTTCCGCGCGTTATTGCAGTATAAGGAAAATGAACAGGCATTTGGTCTTGGTATTACAAAATCGGATTGATGCTAGGATGAGTCAGTATAAGAAAAAAGAGATACAAAATAGAGATGAATAAGAAATACAATGGAGCTCTTGATTTCTGGAAGTTTGTGTTTTGCCTTGTCATACTCGTCTTTCATATTGGCGAGGCGTATGGCGGAAAGAAAGGGTATATACTCGAATGGGGCAGATATGCGGTAGAAGTATTCTTTATTATTTCGGGATATTTCATGTGCGTATCGGCTGCAAAAGCGGAAGAACGACAGGCGGATATTTCTCTTGGAAAAGAAACGTTTGGTTTTTATTCTGCATAAGATAAAA